>Ga0066376_10000185_pt1 | contig 55230 bp, 53 predicted proteins | sample Knorr_S15_td_Bot_FD_77009 | JGI IMG/M metagenome (GOLD analysis project Ga0066376, IMG submission 77009) | Marine microbial communities from Southern Atlantic Ocean transect - Knorr_S15_td_Bottom_ad_5009_LV_A | ecosystem: Environmental > Aquatic > Marine > Oceanic | place: Southern Atlantic...
AGTTCCAGGTTCCAAGTTCCAGGTTCCAAGTTCCAGGTTCCAAGTTCCAGGTTCCAAGTTCCGGGTTCCAATCGTGGCCCGCTATCAGTTGTCTGGCCGCACTTCGTGCGTTCGTGCGTTCGTGCGGTCAGGCGGTCAGGTGGTCAGGTGGTCAGCTCTTCAAAAGCTCCATCAGCTTCGAGTGAATGTTACCGTTAGTGGCCAGAAGCTCAGGGTCGTAAATCGTGCAGGGGGAGCCGTCGAAGGCCGTCACACATCCCCCTGCCTCTTCCACCATCAGGCGACCGGCAGCAATGTCCCAGCAATTCAAGCTCAATTCCCAGAATCCATCGAACCGCCCGCAAGCCACGTAACAGAGATCCAGCGCCGCTGAACCATCGCGGCGAAGCGCTCGGGAGTGAAAGATGATGCGATTGAACAACTCCAGATTTTTCTCGATTGCGGTCTGATCATAGGAAAATCCGGTGCACAGCAAGCTGTCCACCAACTGCTTTTCGCTGGAGACCTGTATGGGCTGTCCGTTTAAAGTGGCACCCTCGCCCTTTCTTGCTACAAATAACTCCTCGGTGACGGGATCGTACACCACACCCAGAGACAACTGTCCTTCCCACTCCACGGCGATGGAAACGCAGAAAAACCGGTATCCATTGGCGTAATTTGTGGTTCCATCCAAGGGATCAACGATCCACTTGCAGGGGCCACTCCCGGACTGCTTGCCGCCCTCTTCAGCAAGAATCTCATGATCGGGGAAATGCAGACGGATCCGATCAACGATGATCTTTTCCGCCTTCAGGTCCATTTCGGTCACAAGATCAATGCGGCCCTTCTTGGAGACTTGAAAGTCGGTCCGCAAATGGGTGAGGAGCATCGTTCCCGCTTCAAGGGCGGCCTCCCGGGCTACTGAAAGTATCTCGGACGCCCTTTCTGTCGTCATGTCCATTAGCTTTCCTTGGTGAGCAGTGCAACGGCCTGGACAGCCAGGCCCTCTCGTCGGCCGATGGGTCCCTTTCCTTCCATGGTGGTGGCCTTGATGCCGATCTGATCGGGTTTGAGATGCAGAGTGCGGGCTAGATTGGCTTTCATGGCTTCGATGTGAGGATAAATCTTGGGTTCTTCGGCGATCACTGTCAAATCGACGTTCCCCACCGAGAAGCCCTTTCCTCGAACCAGCCGGTACACCTTCTCCAGAAGCAAGAGACTGGAGATTTCCCGGTATTTTGGATCGGTATCGGGAAAATAACTACCGATGTCCTTGAGTCCGGCTGCTCCCAGTAAGGCGTCCATGATGGCGTGCAGAAGGGCATCCGCATCGGAATGACCCTTCAAGCCCCGATCATGAGGGATCACCACGCCTCCCAGAACCAGCGTTTGGCCTTCCTCAAAGGAGTGGAAGTCGTAACCGGTCCCCACCCGAAACTCTGGCTCCCCTTTCGAGCTCACAAATCCTCCTTGCAGGTGACTTTGAGATTGGAGCTCTCTCCAGCCACCACATGAACCGTGGAACCCAGCCGCTCCACCAGGGTTGCTTCATCGGTTCCATAAAAGCCATCCTGGATGGCCTGTTGAAAGGCCCTTTTCAAGAGTTTGATCTCGAAACCCTGCGGCGTCTGAACCAGGCTCAGGCCTTCACGGTCCAGCGTGTGAACGATGCGTCCATCGGAGACCTGCTTCAAGGTGTCTGCAACAGGAACAACCGGTACACAGGCTTCATGCTGACGGGTCTGTTCAATCACACTGGAGATGAGCTCAGAGGAAGTGAAGGGACGAGCGGCGTCATGAACCAATACCATCTCGATGTCTTTTCCGAGACGGTTGAGGCCCTGATAAACCGAATCCTGGCGCCGGGGACCACCGATCTCCAAAATTAATCGGTCCCGGTAGGACAAGGATCGCACTTGAGTCTCCACCTTCTCTTTCCAACCCTGGGGTAGCACAAGGACCGCCACCTCAAAGAAGGAAGAAAAGTGCTCCAGGGCATGGAGGTAAAGAGGTTTTCCTTCGAGCGGAATAAACTGCTTGGGAATGTCCGACCCGAATCGAGATCCGCTACCAGCGGCTGCCAGAACAAGACCAATCAAAGAGGTGTCACCCGCTACTGCTCCTAGATGCGACTGCTGCTAAGTTATTGACAAATCGATTGTAGCGCGTTTGGGGCTAAGAAACCACCTGGTCGATCGACCGGCTGACCACAGACCACAGACCACAGACCACAGCACGACCGCAGGAAGCGCACTCTTCAAGGGATATTTTCGACCTCCTTCAAGGTTTCCAACTCTTCCTTTCGGTTTTTGAGGCCAAAAGCCAGACAAGTCAGGCCCAAAGCGATGACGGCCAGGAACAGATAAGCCGCTCGGTAACCGTCTGCTCCACCTCCCTGCGAGTCTGCGATGGCTGCAACCATCACTCCGCTGACCAGAAGCCCGACTTGGGTCATCACATTAATCGCTCCCTGTGCCGCCGTCCGATCCTGTTGCGGTGTCTCGTTCAGTACGATGTATCGTAACGGAGCCCCAACCAAACTGGAAAGGCCAAGGGCGATCGTAGCTGAAGCCATGTAGAAGTAGACCAGATCCGTACCGAATAGGCCGAACATCCCCAGTCCAACAGTCGCCAGGCAGGCTCCACCCATCAATACCCGCTTCGACCCCAGCTGGTCTAATAGCCATCCGGCTACGGGTGCAGCCAGTCCCAAAACGACCACCAGGGGTACCAACATGAAGCTGGCCCTGACGCTGGTCACGCCATAGGCTGCGACAAGAAAGGCAGGGACAAAGACCAGGGCTCCCTGGAACAATCCGGATCCCACGGAAAAGACACAGACCAGGACGGTCTGCCGGCTGCGGAACAACCTCACCGGAAAAATAGGATCTGCAGTGTTGGTTTCGATGTGCCAAAATACAGGGAGCAAAACTCCAGCTCCCAACAAGAAAGGACCTACTCGAGCTGAAGTGAGGCTGCTCCCGAGATGGGCGGTGTCCAATTTCTGCAATCCATAAGCCAGAGAAATCAAGAGCCCGGCTAGTAGGGCCATACCCACCAGGTCGAAGGAACGCTGCTGGGGGCGCGTGCCGGCGGGTAGGTGGCGCAAACTCATGGTGATGATGAGGAGGGCAATGGGCAGGTTGACGATAAACAGCAAACGCCAGCTGATCATCAGAAGGATGCCACCCAGGATAGGGCCGATCAGAAAGGCCAACCCAAACACGGCACCCAGGAGGCCCAGAGTCCTTCCCCGTCTATGAGCAGGAAATGTCTCGCCAATAATCGTCACGGCCACGGGAAAGATCCCCCCGGAACCAAAACCCTGTACCGACCGGCCAATCAACAAAACAGCAAAGTTCGGACAAACAGCTACCAGCAAAGACCCTAAAGCGAATATCGATACAGCCCATACGTAGACGGGGCGACGGCCCTTGAGGTCGGACAATTTGGCCATCAGAGGCGTACCGATCAGGTTAAACAGGACATAGATGGCTATGGTCCAGCCCAAAGTGCGGTCGTTTAAGCCAAAGTCTGTTTGAATGGCAGGGAGTGCGGGCCCGATGATGGCGATATCGAGAGCACCCATCAGTACCCCGATGAACAGAACCAGCAGGACCCGATTGCGTGTGTGATCCTTCATAGGGCCCATCTAAATATCACTTACAAGGGACAGAAGTCTTTTCGAGAAGGGAGAAGGGGACAGAAGTCTTTTAGGGAGATGAAAAAAAAGGGACAGCCGGTGGGCTGTCCCCTTTTTTTTCAGAAGACTGACGGTAGCGCCACTCTTAGAACACGATCTTCAGCGCGAACTGGATTTGCCGCGAGGTGGTCGTGGTCTTGGTGATCATACCGGCCGCTGCATCTCGCACTCCTCCCCCGCCAAAAATCTGCATTCTGGGAGCACCAAAGTTGGCACGGTTGAAGATGTTGAAAAACTCAGCCTTGAACTGGAGATCTGCCCGTTCGCCCAGGGAGAAGCCCTTGGTCACTCCGAGATCGAAGGTGGCGAGTCCTGGAAGAATCAGTGTGTTTCTTCCAAGATTGCCAAAGAACCCCTCTGGGCCGATTGCTAATGCGTTCACATCATAGTATGCATTGGGATCACGACCATCGCTCAAGACCGGATTGTTGCTGAATCCTGCCACCATCTCCGGTCTCTGGGATTCTGTCCCCTGTCCCGAATGGGCCCGATCGAAGTCCATACCAAAAGAGCTTGGAGGACCTGTCGCCAACGTGAGAATCCCGTTGAACGACCAGCCTCCCAGGATGTGCCGGGCAGCACCCTGAGGATTGAAGGGAAGTTCATATGTGAAGCTCGAGGCGAATGTCTGGGCCACGTGGTTGGAACTCAACCCTCTCATGGTAGCCTTATCGTCCGGATCTACCACCTGCCAAGAACTGTTCTCGTCAGCACCTCCGTTAGCATCGGCGTGGCCGACGTTTGACCCGTCGTCGATGGCCCTGGAGAAATTGTAGGAGAACTGGAATGCAAGACCCTCGTTGAAACGCCGGGTTAAAGAAAATCTAAGCGCGTTATAGTTTGAGTTGCCATCCCAGAGTTGCATGCGAATGTCAGAGAAGTTGGGGTTGGCGTGACCCACTGCCTTGCTCGAGTCGTGCCTCCCTCGAACCAGGTCATACTCAGCAATACAGTCACCAGAACCAGCGGGATCATAGGTCTTGCAGAAGGTAAAATAGGTTCGACTGTTGTATTCCGGACCCGGCCCATTGGGAAATAGGCTGGCATCATAGGCGATCTTATCAATATTGCCGCCCGTTCCGGCATCCAGGGTATGTAAATTAATGTCGTTGACCATTCGAGGCAGTTTTCGTCCCTGAGAGCCGTGATATCCGATGGTAAGCACGGTATTGGGCATGATCTCCTGCTGGAGGGTCAAGGTATATTGAAAGATGTAGGGCTGCTTCGGAATGCCTATGTTTACTGTACGTGGAGCATTCGGGTTAGCTTCTGCACGAACCTGATCTCTGACGTTGAGACCAATGGCGGGGCGGCCTCTAACGCCGCTTTTCACGGGCAAATTAAAAGGTGACTGTTCACTCCCGTTACTCCACAGATAACCGGTCAACTGATCGTGAAACAGGCCAAATCCCCCTCGAAGCGATGTTTTGGCGTTTCCAAAAACATCATAGGCAAAGCCAATACGGGGAGAGAAGTTCTTCAGGGAAGGATTGTGAAAGTAGGGATTGCCCAAGTGCTGCACAGGATCCGTAAAAACTTCGAGATTGGCAAGGCGCCCTTCAACTCCTTGCCCGGGATTGCCGTCAGGAAGATAACTCCCGTTGCCGACTTCGGTGGGGGAGGTGATGAACTCGTAGCGCAGTCCCATATTGAAAGTGAGTTTCGGTGAAAACTTCCAGTCGTCTTGAATGTAAAAGCCAAACATGCTTTGCCGAATACCTACGGGCACAACATCGTTGAATTGGAAGCGTAAAGCTACAGGCTTTCCCGTTAGGATCCGGTCAACGCTAGGGATGATGTAGAGTCCCTCAGCGCCTGTTGTCCCCTTGCCGTTCTTTTGCACTCGGGTAATGAGAAAACCCATTTTCAGGAAATGACTTCCTCGGGTCCAGTTGAGGTCATCGCCGAGGGTGAATCGGTTGGGAATTGAGTTAAGCCCCAGGAAGCTTCCAAAGCGAACGATCGGGGTTCCTAACCATTGGGGAATGACAGGCCCTAAAGGAGCCTCCTGAGAACCGATGTACAGGCCGGGATTCGGGTCGCTGCCGTCAAAGAGGCTATTGACTGGAAGCTGAAAGGTCTTGGAGCGAGTGTATCCAACCCGAACCTCATTGATCACATTGGGAGAAAAGATATGCTTCTCCGCGATAGTCAGGTACTGGTAACGGTAGATGTTATTTAAATCCCCCTGGTGTGACCAAAAGAAGAATCTCTCTGACTGATCCAGCGTGTAGCGAGCAAAGAAGGAATCGGTATCAGAGAACGCATGGTCCAATCGAATGGTCATGGTCTCCCCATCGGTGGGATATTTCTCCGCGTTAAAATACTCGGCTAACCCGCCTCCCAGATCTCTGCCGTTTGGTAGAGGGATCAAAGCAATGTGCTCCGCCATTTTGGGATTCACGGGTACTGGTCGTCTAAAAAATCCTGCGCCATGGTCGGTCCCGATCAGTCGCCCCTCGCGAGCCTCGTTGCTCAGCACGAAACGACCGTCGCTCCCGGGGTCAAGCGATTGCCTCACTCGAATCACTTCGAGGCTGCCAAAAAGAAAGGTCTTATCCTTCACAACAGGACCGCCCAGAGAAAAGCCGAACTGGTTGCGTACGAAAGGCGGAACATCACTTCGTTCCGAAGCGTTCTGTGGATCAAGATCAAAGAAATTTCGAGCATCCAAGACCCTGTTGCGGTGATACTCAAAGAGGGATCCATGCAGGTCGTTGGTGCCCGACTTGGTGATGGCGGTGATGATTCCGCCCGTGAATTGGCCGTACTCAGCGCTGAAGGCACCGGTGATCACCTTGAACTCCTTGATCGTTTCCACGCCAGCCACTGTGCCAGCGGCACCGGCCGGGACCACTCCCCGAGCGCCCCGAATATCGGTTCCATCCAAAAGAAAAGCGTTCTGATGAGTCCGAGCCCCCGCCATGGAAATGAGTGTTCCATCGTTTCCACCCTGGACTGTCAGGTACTTGGTGTTGGAGACGATTCCCTCCTGGAGGAGAGCCAGTTGAACGATATCCCGCCCATTGAGGGGCAAGTCCCGAATTTGTCGATCGTCCACCAGTCCTCCCGTCACGGCAGTGGTGGTCTCAACCAGGGCGGCTTCCCCGGTGACCACGACTCTCTCGGTGATTTGACCGATGCTCAGATTGAAGTTCACCACCGCCTGGCTGTCCACAGTGAGGGTGATGGGGCGGCGAACGCCGGTGCTGAATCCCGACAATTCGGCCTGCACCTCATAGGTTCCCGATGAAAGTTGCGACACCCGGTACCGACCTTCATCATCGCTGATGACAGTCCGTGACTGATTGGTCTCCAGGCTGGTTGCGGTGACGCTCACACCCGGGAGTACAGCGTCTGTTTCGTCCTGCACGGTCCCCAGGATGGTCGCTGACTGGGCCAACAGGCCATTGGCCATCAGTCCGATCAGCACAAATGAAAGAAGGAAAAATCGAACGTAAGTCAATTGGATCTTTTTCATGGTTTGTTCCTACCCCTCGTAAAGTAGTGATCGATTTCACTAATATGCGTTATTCGTGTGGATCGTTTCTAATCGTTATGACCCCGATTGTCAATTTTTTGTTGATTTTCCTAAGCATTGTATAGATATCTGGCATCTGTACTAAGCAATTGTCGTGCCCAAGACCTTATCATCCAGAGGGGACTATTTATCCTGAGCTCTATCAAGAGGTTATGGGAATGACTCTAAAACTCCTGTAAGTTCGAGAATCCAAGAAATTGGACATCTAGTCCAAAAAATTGAATTTTGACCGCAGACAACAGACAGAATAGGTTCGCGAAAATCCGGGTTTCGTCCATGTGATCTGTGATGCTGAAACCTGGAACCTGGAACGCGCCCGAAGGGCGCTAAATCGCTCTTCGCTCGACTCGACTTCCGATGGAAGTGAACACTTCATAGGGAGAGGTGTCCAGGGCCTTGGCCCATGCGCTAGCCGAGATTGGAGAATCGGGCTCATCTTCCAGCAACAGGACCTCTTCACCGACTGTAGGGTCGGGAATGTCGGTCAAATCAATGCTGATCAGGTCCATGCTGATCTGACCCAGCACGGGGACAAGCTCTCCCCGAATCTTCACCTGACTTCGGTTGGAAAGGAGTCGGTTGTAACCGTCCGCGTAGCCGACCGGCAGAACACCGATGAGACTGTCTCGCTGGGTGACGAATTTCCCATAGTAGCCTATGGGTTCTCCCTTGGGGACTTGCCGGATGGTCAGGGTGCGAGTCTTCCACTGAAGAATGGGTCGGACAAGATCCAGGGCCGGACTGGATGAGATACCGTATAGCATCAGGCCGAGGCGAACCGCGTCCAGTTGAGCTTCTGGAAACTGAAGGCCTGCGCTGTTGCTGATATGCCGCGGGTAAGGCAGGTCCGAGGTGGCCTCCTGAAAGCGCTTCAATTGGAGTTGGGTGAACTCCGGGTCCTGGTCGGAGCTGGCAAAATGCGAGAATAAACCGGTAATTTGCGCGGTTAACCCCGCCACCAGGGCCTTGGCCTCCTGCCAGGGTACGCCCAATCGCGTCATCCCGGTATCAATTTTGACCTCCACCTTCACGTCGTTGGGAGGAGTTCGGTCATCAAACAGTGCCGCCGTCAAATCATGCTCGCGAAAGGCCTTTTCCTCTCCTTTCAGGCAGCCGTGCAGCACCAGGATCTTCCCCTTGGGGACATATTCCCTGAGTTCGACCCCTTCTTCGAGCGTAGCCACCGTGAAATCACGAATTCCACAATCCGTCAGGACCTTGGATACGTGTAGGATCCCGTGGCCGTAGGCATTGGCTTTGACCACAGCGATGATGCGGGTTGAAGGGGAAAGACGGGTTCGAATGGCCTCAACGTTTTCCTGGAGTCGGGAGCGGGATACCTCAACCCAAGATCGTTTCATTTGAGTTCGCTGGCCAGATTTTCAAACTTGGTCCACTGATCAATAAAGGCCAGCTTGATGACCCCAGTGGGTCCGTTGCGTTGCTTCCCGATAATGAGTTGGACGATCCCTTCATCCTCGAAATTCTCATCCTTGTTATATAAGCCTTCTCGGTAGAGGAAGAGGACCACATCCGCATCCTGTTCGATCGATCCTGATTCGCGCAGGTCGGAGAGCTGAGGACGGTGGTCGCCCCTTCTTTGCTCCGGAGCACGACTCAGCTGAGAGCAGGCGATCAGGGGAATGTTGAGTTCCTTGGCCAGACCCTTAAGGGATCGACTGATGGTGGAGATTTCCTGCTGGCGGTTTTCATAACGCACTCGGCTGCTGGATGAAGTCCCCGACATGAGCTGTAGATAATCGACAATCAGCAGGTCCAATCCGTGTTCCGCCTTCAAACGGCGGGCCTTGGATCGCATTTCGATAATCGATATTCCCGGAGTATCGTCAATGAAAACCTGTGCTCGTGCCAACTTACTCATGGTCTTGGCCAGGCGCTTCCAGTCTTCCTTCGAGAGGTAGCCACTACGCACCTTGTGACTGTCGACTCGAGCTTCCGAACACAACATCCGGGTGACCAGTTGTTGGGCCGCCATCTCCAGGCTGAAGATACCCACCACCTTTTCCTTTTCCATGGCGGCAGTCTGAGCAATATTCAGAACAAAGCTCGTTTTTCCCAGGCCAGGGCGAGCTGCCACAATGGTCAGTTCGGCGGCCATCAACCCGGAGGTGAGATTGTCCAATTGGTGGAAACCCGTAGGGATGCCCGAGAGGGGCTCTTTCCGTTGGTAGAGGGACTCGATGTTCGCGTAGCTTTCGGTGAGCAAATCCTGGAGTTGAACGAATCCGCCCTGAATTTTGTCCTGGCTGATCTCGAAGATCGATTTTTCTGCTCGTTCAAGCAGGTCCAGAGGGTCTTCCTCATTCGAGAACCCTCGAACCAGAATTTCATTGGCAGAATGGATCAGTTTCCGAAGAAGGGCCTTTTCTTTGACGATGCGGGCATAGTGCATCACGCTGGAGACTCTGGGAACTCCGTCCAGCAGTGAGGCGATATAAGCGACTCCACCCATGGCTTCCAATTCGTTTCGTTTCTGCAGCTCCTCTCTCAGCGTCAATGAGTCGATGGCTCGAGAACCAGAAGAGAGGTGCTCCATCGTGGAAAAAATGTTTCGATGGTTTTCCTGGTAGAAATCCGCTGTCGTCAAGAACTGCGAGGTTTGGTCAAAGAGGGCATTATCCAGCAGAATTGCCCCCAGCACCGCGCGCTCCGCCTCGAGGCTGTGAGGTAGGCTTTTCTCGACCGTTACATCAGTCTGCATAGATATAAACGTAAGCGTAGGGGTCAGCCGGTGGCTGACCCGATCCACATGAGTGGCACGTTCTGTGCCCGTGTGGTTTCGGTTTTGCCATCCTAGCCCGGATTATGCATAGGTTCTTGTCACGAAGCGACGAAAGCGCCGATCTGACAAGGCGCGCGATAGAGGCCCCCGCAAACGTACTGTACGGTACGTTGAGGAGGCCGACCGAGTGCAACGCAGTCAGGGCGGATGATTTAGTCGCTGCAGTAGAGAATTTATGCATAGTCCGGGCTAGCTGTTCGGGCGAGCCACCGGCTCGCCCCTACCCTGCTCGGTAGCGGGAACCTATGACTCATCGCGGACCAGGCAAGAATACAGTAAAAGTCCTTTTGGGGAAACGGTGGATGGGAAGTTCTTCAGAGCCGCAGGTTCTAGCCCACGGGCCTTACTTTTCTTCTTCTTCTTCTTGCCCTTCAGTCTCTTCCTTCTCAGCTTCTTCCGACGGCTGTTCTATCACTTCGTCTTCTGTTTCTGCTGCTTCTGCTTCTGCTTCTGCTTCTACCTCTACCTCTACCTCTACCTCTTCTCCTGCTTCCTCTGTTGCTTCTATAGCGGCGGCGGTTTCCTGTGCGGGCTCTTCTTCTTGTTGCGGGCTCTCGGCTTCTTCTTCAGTCGGCAGGTCTTCCGGTTCTGGAGGAATGACGCTCTCTGTTGCCATCGACTGTTTCATTTCTTTGAGGCTCGCTTCCAATTCGGCAACGATCGCATCGCTTTCTTCGTCCTTTTTCTTGATCTTGCTCACCGGCTCGTCACCTTCCGCCACGATGGAAAGCAGAAGTTCGGCCGTCACCTCGCTATGAGGCCGGATCTCGATTCTGTAATTGCCAATGCTTTTGATGGGTTGGTTGAGAACAATCTTTCTACGATCCATCTGTATGCCAGTGGTTTTGAGAAGAGCCGCGATATCCTTGGAAGTCACGGACCCGAAGAGCGTCCCGGTCTCGCCTGATTTGCGACTGAGCATCAGATGCAATTGGTTGAGCTCTTGGGTGAGCAGCTCGGCTTCCTCCTGATACTTGGATTCTTTTTTAGCCATGGCCAGCCGTTGCTGTTCAATCATCTTTCTGTTTCCGGGAGTTGCAGGAATAGCTAAACTCTTCGGAATCAGATAATTTCGACCATAGCCATCGGCCACTCTCACCACCGTTCCTCTTTTGCCCAGTTCAAACACGTCGTCGATCAGAATGACTTCCATAGCGCTTATTCCTCTCACTTCTCGGACCGTTGAAAGGTAGCCCGGCTGGATGACACTTAGGGACCAGGACAGAAACTGAATTCCGTGAACATTCGCCAGCGACTCAGTCGGGGATGTAGGGGAGCAAGGCTACCTGCCGTGCTCGCTTGATAGCCCGGGACAGCTTTCTCTGGTGTGTACTGCACACTCCGGAGATCCGGCTGGGGGTGATCTTGGAACCTTCAGGCACAAACGAACTCAGTATATTTACATCTTTGAAGTCGATGTAATCGACCTTGTCCGAGCAGAACTTGCAGTACCTTCTTTGCTTCCTCACTTCTCGTCTCCTGCCGCTACCGTGACGGTTTTCTCGCTTTTGATGCCCTTGGCTGGCCGAGTTCGTTCACTTCGTTCCTTTTTCATTTTTCTGCGAGCTTTGAACTTTTCAGCCCGTTTGAGATCCAGATCGACGCGTACCGTCAAAAAGCGGATCACCGAATCACTCACCTTGAATCTTCTCTCTAACTCGCTCACCGCTTCAGTACTGGGTTCTTCCAGCGTAAGAATGATGTAGATGCCTTCAGTGTGCTTCTTGATCGGATAGGCCAGCTTTCTCTTTCCCCACTGCTCGATCTCGGCAATTTGAGCTCCCTTTTCCTCCGCTGCTTTTTTGAAGGTTTCGGTAGACTGCTCCACGTCATCCTCCGTCAGTGTCGGAGCCAGAACTACCACCACTTCGTATCTTCTCATCCTAAAGAAATCCTCTTAAGCAGCTGACAATCACCGTGTTGAGGCTGCTGGTTTTGAAAAAAGTGCATTCTAGCACACTCCTCTTCATCTCCCCAAACTCTCCTAGGTACATCATCGTAGCAAGGGAGCGATGACCAGAGAGACGATGGCCATCAGTTTAATCAGGATATTCATGGCAGGGCCGCTGGTGTCTTTAAAGGGATCACCGACGGTGTCCCCTACAACCGCAGCCTTATGCACATCAGAGCCTTTACCGCCGAGATTACCCGCTTCGATATATTTTTTGGCATTATCCCAGGCTCCTCCGGCGTTGGACATGAACAGTGCCAGCAAGACACCGGTAAGTGTGGCACCGGCCAGCATGCCTCCGAGAGCAGCAGCGCCCAGGGTGGTCCCAAGGATCACGGGGGAGGCCACAGCGACCACACCCGGCAGCACCATTTCTCGGAGAGCGGCTCGTGTGGAAATGTCCACGCAACGGGCGGTGTCGGGTCGAGCCGTACCTTCAAGCAAACCCGGTATCTCCCGGAACTGCCGGCGGACCTCCTCGACCATTTTGAAGGCCGCTCTTCCCACTGCTGACATGGTCAGATCAGCGATAAAGAAAGGCAGGATGCCTCCCACAAAGAAGCCGACCACGACTGTGGGATCGAGCAAGTTCAGAGTGGTGATCCCCACCGCTTTGGTATAAGCGGAGAAGAGCGCCAGAGCGGTTAGAGCTGCAGAGCCAATGGCAAAGCCCTTCCCCATGGCAGCTGTGGTATTTCCAAGAGCGTCCAGGCTGTCGGTGATGCGTCGTGTTTCAGGGCCCAGGCCTCTCATCTCTGAGATTCCTCCGGCGTTGTCAGCAATGGGGCCATAGGCATCCACCGACATGGTGATTCCTACGGTCGCCAGCATTCCCACCGCGGCGATGCCGATACCGTAGAGACCGGCATAGTTATAGGCAATGAGAATGGTACTGCAGAGGGTAAGAACCGGCAGGACCGTAGACTGCATTCCCACCGCCAACCCGGCAATGATGTTGGTTGCAGCTCCCGTCCTGGAAGATTCAGCAATGTGTCGGATCGGGCTGCCGGCAGTGTACCATTCGGTCAACAGGCCAATCACAATGCCGGCAAAGGTACCTGCCAGGATAGCGTAAAAAATGCCGATCTCAAGCTCCATGGCATTGATGGTCAGAAAAGTCCCAACCAGCAAGAGGATGGCACTGATATAGGTGGAGTAGCGTAGGGCTGCTGCGGGACCCAGGGTTCTCAGGAGCCTCATGGAAGCAATACCGATCACCGAGGCAAGCAACCCAATCACGATCACGGTCAGTGGGAGAACCATGTACAGGTGCCGACTCTCAAATGTGATTTCCAGGATCTTCGATGTCCCGGTAGCGGCGATGGCGATGGTTGCAATGACTGAACCCACATAACTTTCGAAGATGTCGGCCCCCATCCCTGCTGTATCTCCAACGTTATCCCCCACGTTGTCGGCAATGGTAGCTGGATTTCTAGGGTCATCCTCCGGAATACCGGCCTCGAGTTTTCCAACCAGGTCGGCGCCCATGTCGGCGGACTTGGTAAAGATACCACCACCCACCCTGGCAAAGAGGGCAATGGAGCTGGCCCCCATCGCGAAACCGCTGATCGTCGCGACATCAATAAGGTCGTGATGGTAGAGCAGATAAGTGCCGCTGACTCCAATGAGACCTAGGCTGGCAACGGACAGGCCCATCACGGCACCTCCCGAGAATGCCACGTTTAAAGCCATCTCGATACCCGATTCTTCAGCGGCTTGAGTGGTGCGAACATTGGCGCGAGTGGCTGCCTTCAGTCCAATAAATCCGGCCAACATGGAACTCAAGGCACCGCCCAGAAAAGTGTAGCTTGTCCAGGGAGAAATGGCATAAAAGAGAAGTCCAAAGACCACCACAATAAACCCAACTAAGATGGCGTATTCACGGCGCAGGAAAATCATTGCCCCTTGATGGATGGCATCGGCAATTTCTTCCATTGCACTATCGGTGATCTTGATTTTCTTGATGTGGAAGTACAGGAGGCCCGCACAAATCAGACCCAGGAGTCCCACTACGGGATACAAGTTGATGTAAGTCGTCATACTTCGTTTGCCTTTATCATGTGTGGATTGGAGCCATTCGGCGATCGTTACAGCCCGGATTATGCATAGTCCGGGCTCAGTTGTAGATCGACATGGCTTGCTCTATGCCATCAGACACGAGGGTGTCGATGGCCTTGATGGCGCAATCCAGAGTTTCTTCAAGAACCTTGCGTTCGCCCTTTCTGAAATCGTCCAGAACGAATGCAGAATAATCATCGGGAGGGGCACCCTGTAAGATCCCGATGCGTAATCGAGGCACGTCTTGGGTCCCCAAAGCTTCGAGGATGGACCGCATACCTTTTTGACCACTGGAGCTTCCCGATGGACGGATTCGAAGGGTTCCCAGGGGCAATGCCAGCTCGTCATAGACAATAAGCAACTGGGTCATGTCCACGGGATAGTGCTCCAGGAGTTCCTGCACGGCCCTGCCACTTAAGTTCATGTAAGTTTGAGGCTTGGCAAGAATCACTTCCTCTCCGGCCCGTTCCACCCTGCAGGTGAGTGAATGACTGCCCCGTCGCTTAAACTTCCTGCTTGCTTCTGCAGCCATCAAATCCACCAACATGAATCCTACGTTGTGCCTGTTGTTCGAATAGGAGCGACCCGGATTTCCCAAACCGGTGATGAGATACACGCCTGCGCTACTCCTTGTCTTGCTTGGCCCCCTGGTCTTTCCCTTTTCCCTCCTCCTCCGTTTCTTCTTCCTCGGCCTTACCCTTCTTGATCAACTCTGGCTCCTCCAGTTCTTCTTCCTCTTCGGCTATGACCTCGGGTTCTTCCTCCACATGAGGCGGCACTATGGAGAGAATCACCAGGGCTGGATCAGATAGGACGCTGATCTTGGAAAGATCAATTTGCAAAGCCTCCACTCGAACCGAATCACCGATCTCAAGCTCGGTGATATCCACAGAGATGTGATCCGGCACATCAGAGGGAAGACACTCCAATTCGATTTCCCGAAGGACGATGTCCAGCACCCCTCCAGCCGTCACGCCACTGGCTGTGCCCATGGTCTGGACGGGGACAGCGAAGGCCATTTTCTTGTCCAGAGCCACAACCTGGAAGTCAGCGTGCAACAGGGTCCCTTTGACAGGGTCCAATTGATAGTCCCGGATCAGAACAGTTGTGGAGTTACTCCCCACCTGGAGTTGGAAGATTGTATTATGTCCGGTTTCTGAGCATAGGATTTGGTCCACATCTCCTGTGTTGACGCTGACCGACAAGGATTCCAGGCCGTGTCCATACAGCACAGCCGGAATTTTTCCCTGGGTGCGCAGGCGGCGGTTTGGACCCTTTCCAACCTCCTGCCGCTCTTCTGCTTGAACCGTTATTTCCGCCATTGCTTCATGCCTCTAAGAAATTAAAAGGGGGTATTATAACCCCTACCCGGTCCTAAATGAAAAGCTTGCTTACCGAGGTCTCCTCATGAATCGACTTAATCGCTTCACCCAAAAGGCTGGCTACACTCAGAACCTTAATTTTCGGTACTTGTTTCTCTTCGGGCAGAAGGATGGTATTGGATACCAGGACACTTTCAAAGCCCGACTCCGAGATTCGTTGGACGGCCGGCCCCGACAGGACGGGATGTGTGGCGGCCGCAAATACCTTTAGGGCGCCTTCGCGGATCAGGGCATCCGTAGCCCGAACCAGGGTTCCGGCGGTGTCGATCATGTCATCTATGATGATCACATTCCTGCCCTTCACTTCACCGATGATGTGCATGACTTCCGCTTCGTTGTCGTCCACTCGTCGCTTGTCGATAATGGCCAGACTTGTACCCAGTCTCTTGGCATAGGCTCTGGCCTTCTCGACTCCTCCGGCATCGGGTGAAATGACCATCAGATCTTCCACCTCCAAGCCGGAGATGTACTGGAAAAAGATGGGCATGGGAAACAGGTGGTCTACGGGGATGTCAAAGAAACCTTGAATCTGCCCTGCATGGAGATCCATGGTCAGCAGGCGGTGAGTCCCCGTCGCAGAAAGCAAATCCCCGACCAGTTTGGAAGAGAGCGGTACCCGAGGTCTGTCCTTTCTGTCCTGGCGAGCATACCCGTAGTAAGGGATGACGGCTGTAATCCTCTGGGCTGACGACCTTTTGAAGGCATCAATCATGATCAACAGTTCCATGAGGTTTTCATTGACGGGCGGAGAAGTGGGCTGAATGATGAAGACATCTGTCCCTCGCACATTCTCCAGAATCTGAAAATTCACTTCACCGTCACTGAAGCGCTTGAGCTTCACTTGACCCAAAGCGACGCCCAGATGGTCACAGATTTCCTGAGCCAGAGGAAGGTTCGCGGTGCCTGAAAAAACCTTGAGGTTGGACATGGTTATAACAAGAGCAAACCTGAGTTCATAAGAACTTGCCTATAGTGTTTCCGGGAAAGGGTACGACAGAAAAAAGTCTCTCCGATTCCTTCTCGTGTAACGACTGCAGCTGCTTCCTTCACCTGCTTGTCACTGCCAAATCCCAAAAGCGTCGATCCGCTCCCGCACAGCATCGCTCGCTCACAGCCTGCCTTTTTCAGGGCCTCCCGAGCACCAACAAGAACAGGGTAATGAGCGAAAAGGACGTCTTCGAAATCATTTTCCAGGAAAGACCAACCATCTCCCGTTGGGCCCACGGCCCGGAGAAGACTTCGCATTGTAGTCTCCGCCCATTCCCGTGTCAATTTCCGTGGCCCACCGTATGTTCCCCACTTTCCCAGGGAGTAGGCCTCGCGGGTGGAAATCTCAAGATGGGGATACAACAAGAGGACACTTTTCTCCTGCGGCAGGTCGGGCAGGGGAACCACCTCGGTTCCTCGTCCCCACCCCACGGCGGTGCCACCCACAAGGAAGAAGGGAACGTCCGAGCCCAACTGACCCGCAAGTTCGACGAGCTTTTTCTCGCCGATCTTAAGGTCCCACAACTGATTCAGAGCCAACAGGGCCAGGGCCGCGTTGCTGGAGCCTCCTCCCAGGCCCGCTCCGACAGGGATCTTCTTCTGCAGTTTTATCCTGATGCCCGCCTGTGACCCGGTGGTCTGCCTCAACAGTTCAGCAGTCTGGTAGAGAAGATTGTCTTCTCCGGGAGCTACCTTTCTCCCCACGACTTCAAGCTCAATCTCCCGGTTCGAGGTTGTTTCAAAAACAAGCTCCTCACGCAGGTCAACGGTCTGATAGATGGTCCTGATTTGTTGATAGCCGTCACTGCGCTGACCTAGAATTCTGAGAGTCCAATTGATCTTGGCGAAGGAAGGAACGGATAGTCGTCTCAACGTGATTCGACCTGAAAGTCAAAGATTGTTTCCAATAAGGAGTTCCAGGTCCGTCAGTTTTTTCTGAACTTTCTCCTGTTCTTCGTTCTCGGCAAATGAGACGGAGTGTCGGTAGTAGGTTCGAGCTCGACCGTACTGTTTCAGTTTAGAGTAAAGATCTCCCAAATGTTCGTAAATCGTCGGGTCGCTGTTGCTGAGTCTAAGTGCCAGAAGAAGGTTGGTTTCTGCCAGGTCCAGTTGATTGAGCTTGAAGTAGACCCAGCCCAAGCTATCTAGATAGGCGCCGTTGTGCGGTTCGATTTCCACGGCCTTGCTGATGTAATCCAGTGACTCGAGTAAGCGAAGACCCCGGTCGGCCAGCATGTAGCCGAGATAATTGAGGACACCTGCATGTTGGGGATGACTCTTCAGGATACCTTGAAAAACCGCCTCGGTTTCCTCCAGTTTTCCCTGTCCTTCGTACACGGCTCCCAGTTGGAAGCGCATTTTCTCGCTGTCTGGGAACCGAAACATCCCTTCTCGGATCATCCGCTCCGCTTCCTCGTGGTTTTCGTGATCCACATAAAGCTGGCTGGCCGCCAGGTAGAGTTCTTCCGGACTCGAAGACTGAGCGATCTGATTGTTGAGCATGGCCACGGCCTTTTCCAACTGATTGTCTGCGGAGAGCATCTGTGCATGGGCAACCACTAGATAGGTCTTGTTGGGCTGTTCTTCATAAGTTTGGGCTATGCTCCCCTTCAAGAGCTGTTCACTCAGGTTCAGAGCCTCCTGGAGCCGACCTGCGTCCTTGAGGGCATAAGCCAAACGCAGCCTGGCGATTTCATCGTCCGGACTTTTCCGGACAACGGCCTGAAACAGGTCAACGGCCTTGTCAAACTGCCTCGTCCGTTGATAGAGGAGTGCCAGACTGATGTCGATGGCATTGATCCTTTGATTCGACTCGCTCATGTCCCGCAAGCGAAGAAAGGTTTCGATGGCTTCCTGGCGCTCTCCCAGTAATGCCATAAGCTCAGCCAGCTCAATATTGAGCCTGTAGTGGTTGGGATCGTCTTGCAGTGCCGTCTTGATGACCTCAGCTGCCTCAGCATGCTTGTTGTTTCCTCGCAGAGCTCGAGCCAGGGAAATATTGATGCGAACGTTCCTCGGATAGTTTTTTACCAATTCCTGGAGAATGGATACCGCCTCGACAAATTGATTCTGCTCGGTCAGCAAAATCGCCAGCCGGAACTGAATATCAGGATCAGTCGTACTATCGAGCGACCTGCCATAAAGTTCCCTCGCTTTTTCACGTTGACCTGTCTGGTCGTAGAGGTTTCCCAGCAATTTGAGGTTTTCAAGGTCGGTTTCATCATAGGAAAAGGAACGTTCAAGCGACTCGATAGCCTCTTGAATCTGATTGAGCTCAATCTGTGCTCGGGCCTTCAACAAGTAGGCTTGAGAGATCCAGGGCTGCAGCTGACTAAACCGATCCAGGATGTCCACTGCTTTTTGATAATTCTTCTTGGCCAGGTGGAGTCGTCCCAGGTCGTAAAGGGCCTGGATGTGATCCGGCTCCAGCTCAACCGTTCTCTCGAACTCTTCAATGGCCTGATCAAGTACCTGAGCCTGATCTGCGGTCCGAAGAGTGGCGTAGATACGGCCCAGGAGAAAGTGGGGAGCACTGCTCTCGGGATCCAGTTTGATGGCCTCCTGGCACTCTTCTATGGCGCGCTTGTTCTCTCCGGCTTCCCATAAAGTCTCGGCGAACTCCACTCTCAATGCTCCACTTGTGGGATCGAGAGGAATGGCTTTCTCGAATTCGGAGATGGCTTCACGGTACTCTTGGCGAGATTCGTGCATCTTGGCCAGACTGAAATGGTAGTAGGATCCCGCCAGGTCAGGGGTTTGGGCAAAGAGGTACCCGGAGCCAAGAAAGGTAAAGAGAATCAACACAGTCAAGCGTTTCATGCGCACTTCATTATGGCACATTCTACTTGAATGTACCCAGCGGATCGCTGGAAAAACTAAGGATTGACGGCTTGGGCCGGAACACTTGCCAAAAAGTGGGGGTTGGTTGCGAAGAAGAGCTCGAGTCCGATAAGGCCCTGATCGGATGAGACCTGGATGGAACCTCCGATCAAGTCGGGTAAACCGGGAAAGAGTTCCTTCAACAGCCGCGATTCCCGCTGGGAGGGTGCGATTGACAAAGAGAGACCGTCCAGCAAGGAGCCGTCAGACCCGTAGACTTCGATTTGCACGTTGGCGGTGGCGGGTCCGGGATTGAGAAGGATAAGACGGGTGGATATACCGAAACGTTGAACCACATGGGAAAAGACGAAAGTGTCCATCGGGGGACCTTGAAGCAGGATACTGGTCATCGCCAGACCGGAAACACTATTGACTTCGGCATTGCCCACAATTCCGGGAATGTCGGATTCAATGAGGATCCATCCGCTGAGGGCTCCCTGATCCGCCAGATTAAAAAGTTCGACCACATTTCTCCTGAGAGAATGAGCTGCCTCCAGCTGCAGATTCACAGGCGCTGTCAGATCCCCTCCCAGATTTCCCTTCAGTGAGAGGGTGAGGCTGGCAGTTCCCGTGCCGGCGTGTATCAGGTTCACAAAAGTCTCGGAACCCGCGAAGGCCTGGACCTCGGGAATATATAGCGTGGTTTGCAGTTCAGCCTGCGGCCCCACCGGAATTCCATTCAGACCCGCCAGGCGTTCATTGTCGAAGTAGCGCTCAAAGGCAAGAAGTCCTGTCTGACTGGACACCCGTACGTAGCCGTCGACAAAGTTTTCGTAGGCTTCTTCGGTGAACACCGCGGTTCGGACCTCCACTTCCGGATCCGGTTCGCGCAGAGGAGGTGAGGTCAGGACGCCGTCAGGCAAGGCACTGGTGATCTCTTCGATCAGTTCGCCTTCGCTGCTAAAAAGACTCATGGTGGCCTCGGTGCTCTCGAGATTGGGGTTCAAAAGCGAGACTATAGTCGCGAAGCCGTCGCGTACCTGGACCTCAGGGAAGATCAGTTCGGTGGAGGTTCTGAAATTGGCCAGTCCTCCATCCAGGCGTCTGAGCTGCAAATCTCCAGTGAAGAAAAAGCTTGCCATTGCAAATTCATCGCTGTCGAAGCTGAGCCATCCGTCGATGGTTGAGTTGGGTGTGGCCTGCACAAGCTCACGAATGGTAAAGGAGGTCTGCTGGTCTCTTCCCAGGACGATGTCTTCGGGCTGCACAAAGTCGACAAGATCCTCCGTAGCGGGATCGTTCAAAAGGAGTCTGCCCGTGGTATCCAGGGCCGTTGTTGCGATCGTCGCAACCCGTGGGGAGTTATTGGCCAAGGTGATGCCGGTAAAGAACTCCTCGTCGGAAAGAAGACGGGGAATCCAGAATCTGCGCGTATCCCTGAACACATCGATCACATTGGAATTGAACTTGACTGCCGTGAACAGGGATAGGTTCGGAGCCCAGGCCAGATCAAGGGGAGCGGCCGGAGGTGTGAAGGTTACTCCATTGGCTTCCCGTTCCATCCCTGGGCCGATGTCGAGAAAGCGCGTGAAGACACCCTGGTTGATATCAAAATCCAGCAGAAAATCGCGAGTAGCCGAGGCCACGTACATCCGGGAACCGTCGCTGGCAAAAGCGGGACGGCTGGTGGGTCGAAATCCGGTGAGAAAGAAAGGTGTCGGTACCACGGTCAGTTCCTGGGTCTGGATATTGGTAACGGCAACCGCCCGCCCACTGAGGGTCACGAAGTGCTTCCCTCCAGGAACCAGAAAGGAAGGTCCCGAGAGTCCGGAAATCTGGAAGATCTGAACAGTTTCGCCGGTCTCCAGATCCAGCAAAAGGGCATGGTCGAGAAAGGTCTCAGGCTGCGGCGAGGCTGAGCTGAGCTCCTGATCGGCAATCATTCCATACCTTCCATCAGCGGAGATAGCCAGTGTGTTGGCGACAACAAAACCGTGAGGGGGAAACAGGGGGTCCTCGAGGGTGGGAACGATACTTCTTCTTACCGTAAATGAACCCGTATCGATGACCTGTAGAGAATCGGCAACATCCTGTACCGGAAGCGAGTTTGAGCCTACCAGGACGGTCACAAAGAAGCTGAAGTCGGGACTCATGGCGATGGAGGAGGGGCGGGTTCCCTCGATCATTTCCAACCGGGGAGTGATTTCTGAAGCACTGTCCACGTCGAAACGGAGAATCTGGTCGGTTCCGGAGGAGGCCACAAAGCCGGTTCGGCTATCTGCAGAAAAGACGATGTTATTGGCAAAGGAAAAGAAGACTTCCGTAAGGTTGAGTGTCTGGACTGCAAGAGTCTCGACGTCAATGATGGAAATGGCTCCAATATTCTCATCCACGAAATTCTCTCCGCTCTGGGGTAAGTTGTTCCGGAGAAACAGGGAAACCACCGCAATCTTTTTCCCGTCTGGTGTTAGCGTGATCAAGGCTGGATTGTCGGGAACTTCAATCAATGGGGTTGGCTCCAGGGGAGTGCCTCCAGGGGAGTGCCTCCAGGGGAGTGCCTTCTATGGGGTCGAACACGAGCACCTTATGGGAGCCTGGATAGCTGACAAAGGCCTTCCTGGGATCAGGCGAAAAAACCACATATAGGTGAGAAGTTGAGATCCGCTAGAGCAGCGCCACCGTTATCGACCAGGGGAATCGTGTTGGTATCAAATGTCAGATCCTCTTCCAGAAAAGAGGGATCGACGCGGCGATGGAGAAGCTGTCCCAAAACAGCGGGACAGATACTCCAGCAGAGGACTGCGATGACCAGCAGGCAATGAAACATGAGCCGCTGATTATAGGTTTTTTGGGTAGCCTGAGACAACTTTCTGGTTTCCTACCCTTGAACCTCGAAATCGATTTTTTCAATCAAACTCAAATTCCAATGCGTGTTTACAGCATCAACCAGCATTTCTCGTAGCTGTGTCAGCTCCTTGGCCCAGATCTCGCTGGGAACAGTCAGGAGCAATCTTTTATTGCGAAGAGCCAGAGGGCGGCTCTTGGAAGCCAAATCCGTTCCCACGATTTGAGGCCACAGTTCACTGAGAAAGATAAGTGCAATTTCCTCGTCCGAGGCAATCCTATCCAGAAAATGGGAGAGGACCGAGCCAACACTTTTCATGAGAGTAAATACCTCAACAGGCGATAATACTGAATAATATTGATTGAAGCGAAAGTGTTGACAACAGAACTGACGATGCAGTAGATATTCATTTCCGGCTATGCAACAGATACTGGTCTTGAATTCAACTTACGAGCCCTTGCACGTGATTTCGTGGAAGCGCGCTTTGTGTATGCTCTTCCTACGAAAAGTTGAGGTGCTGGCAGAGTACGATCGCGAGATCCGAAGTGTCTCCTTCTCCGTTCCCCTGCCTTCTGTTCTGCGGCTGCTTTCCTATGTGAAGGTGAAGCGACACCACCATCAGGTGAAGTTCACGCGAAACAATATTTACTCGCGGGATCGTCATTGCTGTCAGTATTGTGGGCGCAAGTGTTCTCCCAGCCAACTCAACTATGACCATGTGATCCCCGTGGCTCGAGGAGGTCATAAGAGTTGGGAGAACATCGTCAGCTGTTGCATTCGATGCAACAGGAAAAAGGGGAATCGAACACCCGAAGAAGCCGGCCTGAAGCTTTTGAGACGGCCCAAGGCCCCATACGGCTTTCCTCACAGAATTAGTTTCCTTCTCTGGGGGTCCGAGACCCCCGATAGTTGGAAAAACTACATTTTTTGGAGTCATTAACCCGAGTACTCTTGACTGACGCTCTCCTGGTTTTTTCCCGCTACCCTCGGTTAGGAGCAGTCAAGACACGACTGGAGTCCTTTCTGACTCCAGAGGGTTGCCTTCAACTTCATCAAGCACTGCTGTTGGACACGCTGGATCGGACCGCTTCTCTCAGCGATTCTCGATATCTCTTTCTCTCGGACTGCTCCCAGGTTGAAAGGAAACTCTTTATCCAGGAGCATAACCTCCCGAAAGCGATTCAAGTGCATCCTCAACAAGGTAACGACCTGGGTGAGCGGATGTGGAACGCCTATGAGATGGTTTCCCGAAGTTCGGATCGAGTGGTTCTTTTGGGAATCGATAGTCCCTCTTTGCCGCTGGTGCATATCCAGGAAGCGCTGGAAAAGCTGTCCCGGTTTCCGGTGGTTGTCGGTCCGGTGGAAGATGGGGGTTACTCCCTGCTGGCGCTTTCTGAGCCCAGAAAGGAGCTTTTTGAAAGTATGAGTTGGGGCACTGACGTCGTCTTGCAGGAAACCCTGGGTAAATTGGCCACTGATGAGTTCTTTTTGCTTCCCTGCTGGTATGACGGGGATTCGCCAGCCGATCTCAGCCGCCTGAGAAAGGAACTGAAAAGCGACTTGGAAGGTTTTCCCCGGCGGACTCATGAGTTTCTCGAGTCACTCATCCATCGGAAGGAAGAATAAGGGGCGACAATTTACTGCTAAAAATGATACTTTCCCCTTGAGTTTCCATCCCACTTAGAGGCGTACGTTGACTCGAAGACTTTTACTTTTCTAGGATAGGGAGAGGACACCCATAAGAAGATGGTCGAAGAGGAGTTAAGCTTGCTAGAAAGGTGCAGGAATTTTCTAGAGGGACTCTTTGCTCTGAAGATCACCGACGCCGAACGTTTTCAGTACGCGGGCGATCCCCAAAATCCTTTTCACGGGGAGATTTCCAGGCGAAAGCCCATGCAAGTGGCTGCCGTGTTGTCCGCTCTTTTTCATATTCTGCTCTTTATCATCGTTTTTCCCTCATTTGGTGATCGGGTCCTGATTCTCACTCAAGAGGTCCTGGTATTGAAGCAATTGGCCGAACCTGCGGCTCTGGCCGGAGGGGGAAGTACGCCTGAGGTCATTCCACCTGAACCCAAACCGACGGTGCCGGAACCGAAGCCCGATCTGATTCCGATTCCCGATCCCACTCCCAATGCCCCTGAGCCCATTCTCAAGAAGGAAATCGAAGAAATCCCAAAGGTATTGGCGGAAATAGCGTCCGATTTAAACATTGGTGATATTGAAGCGCCTCCTGGTCCTCCCGCCCGTGGTTCGGGTAGAGGACCCGTTGATGGAACAGGTCCTGGAACCGGGGATGGGGGAATCTACACCATCGGTGGTGGCGTGACCATGCCCCAGATTTTGCAGCAGACCACTCCGAGCTACACCGACGACGCCATCAAATCGAAAGTCCAGGGGGTCATCATTCTTCAGGCTGTCATTCGAAAGGACGGAACGGTGGATAGCTTCAAGGTGCTCAGAGGCCTGGGTTACGGACTGGAAGAGAAAGCGATTCAAGAAATAGCCGCCAATTGGAGATTCCGACCCGGTACCCTCAAGGGAAGGCCAGTGGATGTCCTGGCTACCATCGAAGTCCAATTCAATCTGCGCTAGGAATTCCCATTTCCCCGAATTCCCAACAGCAATCTTTTTCTTTTGTTAAAGTTCTGCTTTGCTCGAAATCAAAATGAAGGGGGATATGTCGGAGCCGCTAGACCTGAAAAAAACAATTAACCTGCCCAAAACGGACTTCCCCATGAAGGCGAACCTTCCGAAGCTGGAGTCGGGCATGTTGGCGGCGTGGCAGAAGATGGACCTTTATCAACGAATCCGTGCTGCACGGAAGGGACGAGAGGTCTTTGTTCTTCACGATGGCCCCCCCTATGCCAACGGACATATTCATCTGGGCCACGCTCTGAACAAGTGTCTGAAAGACGTTATCGTGAAGTCCAAGACCATGGAAGGGTACGATGCTCCTTACCTTCCGGGATGGGATTGTCACGGACTTCCCATCGAAATCAAAGTTGTGGGGAAAAAAACGGCCAATATGGACCTCCTCAAGGTGCGCCGTGAGTGCCGAGAGTATGCTCACAAATTCGTCGAGATCCAAAAAGAGGAGTTCAAGCGCCTCGGCATCTTTGGAGAGTGGGACGCTCCTTATCTGACCATGAGTGACCAGTACGTGGCGGAACAGGTCAGACTCTTCGGGAAATTTGTGGAGCACGGGAGTGTCTACAAGGGACTCAAGCCGGTGCACTGGTGTATCACCTGTGAAACGGCTCTGGCGGAGGCGGAAGTGGAGTATGCCGATCACACCAGTCCCTCCGTCTATGTGAAATTTCCGGTCCTCGAAGGGGCAGCCGATCTGGATCCCCAGTGGGATAAGCGGAAGGTCTTCGCCTTGATCTGGACCACGACGCCATGGACTCTCCCAGCCAATCTGGCCGTTTGCTTTCACCCTGACTTTGAATACTCCCTGGTGGAAGTTTCAGATGAGATCTACATCATCTCCCGAGAGTTGCTGGAACAAGTTGCCCAGGAGTGTGGGTTTGAGAGCCATTCTGTGGTCGGGACGGTCAAGGGAGAGGCCCTGAAGGATCTCGTCTTTAGGCATCCCTGGTTGGATCAAGAATCGAAGAGTATTCTGGCCGACCACGTCACACTCGAACAGGGTACAGGTGCTGTTCACACCGCCCCCGGACATGGCCAGGACGACTATCTGGTGGGAATCGAGAACGGACTGGAAGTGTACTGTCCCGTGGACGCCTCGGGTAGATTCACTTCCGAGGTGGAGCACTTTGCAGATCTGCAGGTGTTTGAAGCCAACCCGAAGATCAACCAGTTGATGGGTGAAAAGGGGGTGCTGGTGGCGGAACAACCCATCGTGCACAGTTATCCACATTGCTGGCGCTGTCACAATCCTGTGATCTTTCGGGCCACCTCGCAGTGGTTTATCAGTATGGATCACGCACAACTACGCCAACGGGCCTTGGAAGAGGTCAAAAAGGTGCGCTGGATCCCCGGATGGGGCGAAGAGCGGATCAGCAATATGATTGCCACCCGGCCCGACTGGTGTATCAGCCGGCAAAGGATCTGGGGGGTACCCATTGTTGCCTTCTATTGCAGCGAATGTCAGTCGCCGCTGCTTCGGAGCGAGGTGATCAATCATGTGGCTGATATTTTCCAGAAACAAAGTGCCGATGCCTGGTTCTCGATGAGGGCTTCCGAACTGATTCCCGAAGGTACACGCTGTGAATGTGGCTGTACTGAGTTTGAAAAAGAGGACGACATTTTGGACGTCTGGTTCGATTCCGGCGTCAGTCATCATGTGGTGTTGGGAGAACGTGAGAATCTGACTTGGCCTGCAGACGTTTATCTGGAGGGAGGGGACCAATACCGGGGCTGGTTTCATAGCTCGCTTTTAGTTGCAGTGGGTGTTCAGGACGCAGCGCCTTACCGTGTTGCCATCTGTAACGGCTGGGCGCTGGACGTGGAAGGACGTGCAATGTCCAAATCTCGCGGCAATGTCATCTCTCCCCTTGAGGTGATGAAAGACAATGGAGCGGAGATTCTCCGTTTGTGGGTTTCCTCCATTAACTACACAGAGGACGCTCGTTTGGGAGAGGAAGTTCTTTCACGGCTGCGGGAGGCTTATCGAAAGATCCGCAATACCCATCGTTTTCTTCTGGGTAACCTGTTTGATTTCGATCACCTCCAACCGGTGATCGACGAAGATTTGACCGAGCTGGACCGCTGGGCGCTGGCCCGCATGGGTCGTGTGGAGCGCCGGGTTCGGGAAGCCTACCGGAACTTTGAATTTCACGTCGTCTATCACACCCTTTACAATTTTTGCGTCGTTGACTTGTCTAATTTCTACTTCGATATATTAAAGGACCGTCTTTATGTCCTGGCTCCCGACTCGCTCGATCGGAGGTCTGCGCAAACAGCACTCTTTAGAATCACCGACACTCTTGTCCGGCTTTTCGCGCCCATCCTGCCCTTCACTTGTGAAGAGATTTGGAAGAATCTTTATCTCCAGGGTGAACCGGTTGAGTCGATCCATATGGCTGAATTTTCTCAGGAGATCGATAAATATCAAGACGACGAGTTACTGAGCAGGTGGGAGCGACTGCTGGAGATTCGGGCCAAAGTGAGCAAAGCACTGGAGGAAAGTCGGCAACAGCAACAGATTGGCAATTCGCTGGAAGCTAAGGTTGAAATTCGTTGTGGTTCGGATATCTTCGAGTACTTGCAATCTTTTGCCGAGGATCTCCGCTTTCTCTTCATTGTTTCTGACGTCGAGCTGACTCAGAGTTCGGAACTGTCCGGAGAAGAGATCGAAGTGAGTGTCTCCAAGGCACCGGGAGACAAGTGCGAGCGCTGTTGGACCTATTCTCCATCGGTGGGGTTGCACAGCGAAATACCCACACTCTGTTCTCGCTGCTTCGAGATTCTCATGGAGATCGACAAGGGACGTGGTTGAGGCAAAGATGCGCACCGTTGCTATTGTCTTGGGTTTCGTGATCCTTACGCTGGATCTGCTCACCAAGTGGTGGATCCGGAACGCCATCTGGCTTCACGATTACAGTGTCATAGACGGTTTCTTCAAGATTCACTATGTACAAAATGAGGGGATCGCGTTTGGTTTGTTCCACAATTCCCAGTCACCCTGGAAAGAGATCATTCTGTCAGTCCTGGCGATCGTGGCCGTGATCGTTGTGATCTACTACATTTGGACTACGCCTTTGAACCAGACCCAGCTCTTGATGTCGCTGGGACTGCTTTTGGGTGGAATTCTGGGTAACTTTCTTGAGCGGATCGTCCACCACCATGTCACTGATTTCATCGAGGTGTATTGGCAGGATCGTTTTCGCTGGCCGACTTTCAATGTAGCCGACACCGCCATCACGTGCGGAGTTCTTTTCATTCTCTATGAGAGCTTTAGGGGTGAGGAGTCGGAGACTCCAAGGCAATGACTCGATTCTTTCAGGTAGCCACATTCATCCTCGCGATGTCGGGGATGCCTATCGCTCAGGCCCCAGATGAGCTGATTGCCCGACTGCAACAAAAGTATGAGGCGCTGGAAAGCTTTTCAGCGGACTTTGAACAAATGTTCCAAGGGGGGGGCATTCAACTGCGGGAGTCAGGGGTCGTAAAAATGAAAAAGCCGGGAAAAATGTATTGGGAATACCTGCAGCCCACCCCAAAACTCTTTATCGCCGATGGTAAAAAAAGCTATTTTTATGTTCCCCAGGACAACCAGGTCATCGTCTCAGATCTGGACCTGGACAACGCCTCGACACCTTTGCTCTTTCTGGTGGGGAAGGGGAAGATTCAGGAGGACTTTCAGGTTGAACTGGAAGGAGCGGAAAAGCCACTTCAGGACGAGAACATACTCGTACGACTGACGCCGAAGCAACCTCAGGGTGGCTATTCACATTTGATGTTGGAAATTGATCCGTCAACCTATCTCATCTATAGGTTGATCGTCATTGAGCCGATCGGAAACCGCAACGAATACATCATGAAGAATTTCCGTGAAAACATACGAATCTCTGATCGACAGTTCCGTTTCAAGTTGCCAAAAGATGTGGAAGTGCTGTCTCAGTAGTCTGGCAGAATGAAACCATGCAAGGGGGTACGCCATTGAAGAACATACGAGCTCAGATTACGGCCCTGGGTATGTATGTGCCGGAGAAACGAGTGACCAATGACGATTTGGCACTTTTGGTGGATACTTCCGACGAGTGGATCCGCGAGCGCAGTGGGATTTCGGAACGACGTATCGTGTCCGAAGGGCAGGCCAACAGTGATCTGTCCGTCAAGGCCATTGAGAACGCTTTTAAAGGCGGAGATTTTCGACCTGAGGAGCTGGATCTGATCATTGTCGCCACCGTGACTCCCGACATGATGTTTCCTTCAACTGCCTGCATTGTCCAGGACAAGATCGGTGCCAGGAACGCCTGGAGCTTTGACCTTTCAGGAGCTTGCTCGGGTTTCCTCTATGCCATGGCCACGGGTGCACAGTTTGTCCAGACCGGGATGTACAAGAAGGTCCTGGTGGTGGGAACGGATGTGATGAGTTCGATACTCAATTTCGAGGATCGAAGTACCTGTGTGCTCTTTGGCGATGGAGCTGGAGCCATCTTGCTGGAGCCCACCGAGGACCATGACGTCGGGATCATCGACTTCCTGCTTCACAGCGACGGAGCAGGGGGGAAGTTTCTCTACATGCCGGCTGGGGGCAGCCTTCATCCGGCCAGTCATGAAACCATCGACAAGAAAATGCACTACGTGCATCAGGATGGGAGAAATGTTTTTAAACATGCTGTGAAATTGATCACTGAGGTGTCCAGAGACATTCTGGAGAGAAATGGCTACATCGCCGATGATGTGAATCTATTCATTCCCCACCAGGCCAACCTGAGAATCATCCAATCCTCGTTGGAGCGCCTGGGCCTTTCTCCCGATCGGGTGGTCATCAACATTGACCGATACGCCAATACGACGGCGGCTACCATCCCCATTGGCTTGACCGAGGCCCATCAGCAGGGACGAATCAAAAAGGGAGATCTCCTGCTTTTGGCCAGCTTTGGAGCGGGGTTTACCTGGGGCAGTGTCCTATTGCGCTGGGGAGATATATAGGGAAAACTCGGGGCCTGTCCCCGAATTTTCCCGAAATTCCAAATTCCAAAACCTAAATCCCAAACAAATCCCAAATTCTAAATTCCAAGTAAAAAACCCTTGAGAGAGGGAGTTCCCGGACTGTTTAATTCTGAGTTTGTTTGTGATTTGGACCTTGGAATTTGTGATTTGTTTATAATTTGAGATTTAGGATTTGGAATTTGTTTGGGATCTCAAACCTGAAACTTGGAACGCGCGCGAAGCGCGCTAGATGAAGAGCTCGTCTTCAGCGTGGCTCTTGCTTGGAGGTGGGGGAGTCTTTTTGTTGAAGAGATAGTACAGCCCTGCTTTGATTCCCTTTAAAAATGAAGAAATCTCAAGGGCCGGTTTGAGAACATCCTGGTGAATCATCTCCGTGGTCTGCTCAAACTTTTCAACGGTGTCCGTGACCACATGGTTGACCTTGGAAGCTTGTTCTCGACCCATCTCGGTCATTTCTTGGACGAACTCGTCCAGATCCTGGACTCGTTCCTTTACCATCTCAGAGACAAGATCCATATTGGCCTTTAGGCTCTCAGCGATCCGACCCAGAGGTGCCATGCTTTCCACAATTCCCTGGGCTCTCTCCATCAGTTCGTGAGCATCCCCTCGCAATTTCTTCGTCTCCTGTTCCAGTCGCTCCACGGTTTTGGCGATGGTCCGTGCAGCTTTCCACATGGAAAAGCACTGGAGCATAAAGGCAACTGCGCTGATACCGACGAAGACCAATAGAAGCGTTTCAAGATTCACAGGCCATTCCTTTCAACACATAGGAAGCTGATTTCTTTACTAGGAAACTGGTTTCTTTTTACTTTTCTTCCCGTTGCCCACGTCTTCCAGTTCGGTCCTTTCCCTGGCATAGGCTTCTTTTCCCGCCGCAATGGCCGCAGAGGCTTGCTCTTTATGTTGCTGCAAAAGGTCCTTTCCCTGATTGATCCTCTCGGTGACCTCATCGGTCATGGCAAGCGATTTGTCGGTGACAAACTCTCGACCCTCTCGAAACTTCTCCGTTAACCCTTCAGTTCCTGCCTTGTACTGATTTTCCATGAACTCCCGGGTCTGACCCCCGGTTTTGGGGGCAATAAGTAAGGCGACCGATGCACCCACAAATCCCCCTACCAGAAAGTAAACAAATTTATCTCCCTTAGAAGCCATAACTGATCTCCTTCCAAACACTTAGAATATGCGTAAATCAGTACTTGGTTCTATTAGATTATCACAAATGGGTGCGGGGAAAAAGTCTCACCACAGGTTAGAGAGAGCGTCTACCGCTCACTTTGCCAGAATTTCCAAAAATGGCCCAGCGGCCCGTGGCCCTGGCCCAGCGGAAAGGAATGACGGATGGCTTCCGTGGTGTACTTCTTTGCGCTGGCGATGGATTCCATGAGATCCAGTCCGCGGGCCAGGTAAGCGGTGATAGCGGCGGCGAACGTACATCCGCTGCCGTGGGTGTTCTGTGTTTCAATGCGAGGTTCGGAGAACAACCTGAATGTCTTACCGTCAAAAAAATGATCGGTGGCTTGGTTCAGATCTGCACTGTGGCCCCCTTTGACGATGACTGAGGTAGGCCCCAATTCAAAGATTTCCTCAAGTGCCTCTTTCAATTCCTTCTCTTTCGTGATCTTGTGCCCGGTCAGAAGTTCCGCTTCCTGCAGGTTGGGGGTCACCACCAATGCCTGGGGAAACAGCTTGCTTTTCATCACTTCCATTGCCTCCTGACCCATCAGTGGATCTCCTCCTGTACTCAACATCACGGGGTCCACAACCAGACGTTCGATCTGAAACTGCTTCACTTTCTCGCTGACCACGTCAATGATCTCAACGGAGGGAAGCATCCCCGTTTTGACAGCATCGACTCCAATGTCCTCGATCACCGCTTCGATTTGGCGTTCGATGGTCTCAAGGGGCAGGTCGGAGGCCGTGTGGACGCGTCTGGTGTCCTGGGCGGTCACGGAAGTGATGACACTCATCCCGTGCACCTCCAGCGCGGCAAAGGTCTTCAGATCGGCCTGAATGCCGGCACAACCGCCGCTGTCAGACCCGGCAATAGTCAAAGCTCTAGCCCGCACTTCTCACACCTCCTCTACTGCGTCGGCGCAATGATCCGGCCTGACTGCGCGACCCGCTTGCGGGTCATGCGCCTTGTCAGGCCGGCCCTTCCGCCGCTTCGTGACGAGTAGGTGTGAGAAATTCAGGCTGACAAATGCCATTACGGTTTAGGGGTGGGGTTCCTTTCTTCCTCTCTGATCCGTACGCTGGGATGGGCGCCCGTAGCCAGCTGTTCTTCAAACTCGATTTTATAGATCTCCAGAAAGGTGACAAACAGTGCTGCCACCAGGGGACCCAGTACCAGCCCGGACGGACCAAACAGAATCAGGCCTCCTGCCAGAGAGAAGACAACGAGGAGCAGATGCATTCCCTGGGAGGTTCCTTCAATGATGAGTGGACGAATTAAGTTGTCCAGCAGCCCGATGACCGTCACTCCAAGGACGAACAGAATGGCGCCCTTCGTCACCGCTCCACTGGAGACCAGGTAAAGACTTATGGGAACCCATACGGTAGCCGTTCCCAGTACAGGAACCACAGACATGATGGCCGTAGCCGTTCCCCACAGAATTGAATTGTTGATTCCCAAGAAAAAGAAGATCAAACCGGCGACGATGCCCTGACAGATTCCAGTGGCAAAAATCCCAAAAAACGTGGCGAAGGTAACCTCCTTGAGCTTTTTGAGCACCAGATCTTCATGCTCGGGAGCCAAAGGAATCAGTTTTTTGAGTTCCCTCACCAGGGCTTCGCCATCGCGGAAGAAAAAGAACATGCTGAAGATCATGATAGAGAACTTTAAAAAGAAGACTCCGATTCCTCCCAGAATCGATGCATAATGCTCGGTCAGATACTGGGCCACGCGATTCAACAGTGATGAAATCAGTAGGGTCAGGTTCAAACCCTCGACGCCCAGGAACCGGCTGAATTGGTCGCTCACCTCCTGCAAGAAGGGACTTTCCGGAAAGTAAAAGTTTTTCTCGAACTCTCCGCTTGCCAACTGGACCTGGAAACTCTCATAAGCAAAAACGAACTCGTTGAGGAGGGCGATAAAAAAGACGAAGGAAGGAATGATGATCAGGGTCGTGACGATGAGAACCATCAGGGCAGAACTCAGATTTGGACGATCCTTCAGCTTTCGGTTCAATTCCAGATAGTTGGCATAGAAGAGTGAAACCAGGGTCAGGGATAGAATCACACTGATGAGGAAGGGTTCAATCATCCTGTAAAACAGATAGAGGATGAGAACCAGAGCGAAGCTGAAGAATATCTTCGAATACTTAAGAGTCACCGGCATTGACTTACTTTGGCATTCACCTACTGTTGACCATTTTGTAGACCATAGGGACAAACATCGGCCAGGACGCATGCATCACACTTGGGCTTACGGCTGTTGCAGACTCGTCGACCATGGTGAATCAGTTGATGGGAAAACTCGATCCAACGATCACGTGGGATCAGACCCATGAGATCCTTCTCGACCTTGGTGGGATCTGTGTGGGTGGTCATTCCCAGGCGATTGCTCAGGCGCTTCACATGGGTATCCACAACGACACCGGTACGGATTCCAAAAGCCGTACCCAGCACAACATTGGCCGTCTTACGGGCCACACCGGGCAGCTGCAAGAGTTCCTCCATGCTCTCAGGAACTCTTTCTTCGAACGTCTCAACGATCTTTCGGGACGCCCCTATCAGATTCTTGGCCTTGTTTCGAAAGAAACCCGTGCTTCGTATGATCTCCTGCAACTCTTGCTCATCCGCCTGGGCCATCTCGCGGGGTATCGGATAGCGCTGAAACAGTTGGGGCGTGACCATATTCACCCGCACATCCGTGCACTGGGCGGAAAGGATAGTGGCAACGAGTAGCTGAAAAGGACTGTCGTGATGAAGGGCGCATTCGGCATCAGCATATTCCTCGTCCAAACCCCGGAGGATCTCTCCGATCCGATGTTCTTCCTTGGCCTTCTTTCTGGCTACGGATTCTCGTGGACACATGACCGGCCGTCATCATACCATCGCGGGACGAAAAGTGGCGGGTGCCCTGGAAGGCCAAGCTCTTCGTTCTCCGCGCCCTTCGATCCGAACTACGCCCTGTGGTCGAAAGGCTTGTGCGGCCTCGATCTGGACCTTCCTGAACACCCGCTAGAGCCTCTTTTGAACGACTGGATTCGGAGTATCGTCACTCTCAGGGGGCTTAGAGTTTTTCCGGAAAGTAAACACTAGCCCTAAAGCAGCCAGCGCCAGCATCACTCCAGCCAGTAGTGAAATCAGTGAAAAAGAATCCCGTAAACGGGCAAACATCTGCCCGGAACTCACCGTAAAGTCCTGAGAACCGAGAAACAGTTCCGTCCCATCGGGACTGATCAGGTGAGTGACGAGAGAGACTTGTTCAGGCTGGGAGATGTCTCCCTGAAACATCCATGGCCATTCTATCTTCTCTCTGGGGCCGACCGTTTGAAGCGGCTCCTTGTCCATTAAAACGATCTTCAGGGTGTCCGAACGGGTTTGCCAACTGGTCTGGATCTTCAGTGTTTCTCCAAGGACCTCGTAAATGGTTCTTTCTTCCTCAGTGAATTTCACGATTTCTGGCGACTTCACTTCAAAACGCACGGGATGGACGGTCCCGGCAATTGGAGGAACCTGAATCTCGAGGGTCGCAATCAGTTGACTCAATAGGTAGAGATCAGCCAGTTGAAATAGACCTTCTTCTCGACGTTCCACCCTTCTCTTGAAATACAACGAGTTGGCCAGCAGAGAAGTATCCTGAAACTTTTCGTTTTCCCCCTTAATGGCCAAGTAGCGCGCTTCCAGGCTCTTTCGATTTGAGGTCAAAAGAAGAAGGTCATTCCACACCTTGTCTCTATCGTTTTGAGTCTTTTGCAGCTCCTTCGACAGAGTCTGGTTTTCTTCCTGATGCTGGGCCAGTTGGGTAGTGGCGTCCTGGAGTTCCCGGGTTCGACTGATTCGTTCCTGTTGAAGTGTGGTGATCGATTCGTTCAAGATCTTGACCTGAGCGCTCAGACTGGTTGCCGAAGAGGTTTTCAAGTTCAGGTTCTTCACCAATGATTCAATCTGCTGTTCGTAGTCTCGGGTGCTTTTCCTGAACTCATCCGTTTGTTGCTCAGCAGACTTGACCTTCGATTCAAAGCCGTCTCGCTCGGATCGTAGTGTGCTGAGCTGGCTTCTTGTTTGATCCAGTTCCGCCCTCAAGGGAGCCAGGTCTGATTGAAGTTGTTGTCGAGCTTCAGTTTCTTCACGGAGAATCTGCTCGACTTCTGCAAGTTTGCTTGTTGCCAATCGAAAGCTGGGGACTTTTTCACCAAGAGTCTTCACCACAAAGTCGTTTGAAGTGTTGTTGGAGCGAGCCAGTTGCTGAATGAATTGGTCGAATTGGCTTGTGATAAATTCCTCTTTTGCGGAGTCAATATCGGTATAGGACAGGCCTTCGGTCAGCGTAGCCTCCAAGGCCACATCGAAGTTTCCTCGCTGAGGAAAATCCTGTTCGAGCTGCCGGGGAAACTGGAATGCTATTTCTCCTTGGCCAGTGGTCTCTAAAGAAGCAATCTTGAAGCGAACGGAATCATTTCTGAAGCTCACATCCGTAATGCGCACCTGGTCTCCTACCTTGAAAAGCAGGGGAGAAGCGGCAGACCCGGGATCGAGAGTGGGTCGGGTATCTGAGACATGGACAATTTGTCGCCTGCCCCGAATCGGGATTTTCAAGAACAGGGCTTTGTTCTCGTAGTTTTGTACGTACCGGTTCTCGATTTCACGCCGAACACCGGCATTGAGCCACAGGCTCATGCTGAAGAAGATAACGAATAGCTTGAGCCCTCTCTGGCTTCCTGAAACTCCCATTTTTGTTGAAACCTCCATCCACCTGTGTCAAGCTCTGATTGCACCGATTTTAACACATGTGAAAACCCCTTCTCACCAAGTAACCGATTATAATAGCCAAGCCCGATATTATGCATAGGTTCTCGTCACGAAGCGACGAAAGCGACGACCTGAGTGCGTTGCGCCACGCGCGACAGAGGCCCCCGCAAGCGTACTGTATGGTACGCTGAGGAGGCCGACGGAGTCGCAACACAGTCAGGCCGAGTGATTTCGGCGATGCAGTAGAGAATTTATGCATAATCCGGGCTAACAGACATGAACGACTACCTGGTCGTCAACGAGATCTTCTTTAGCATCCAGGGGGAATCCAGCTATACGGGGAGACCCTGCGCCTTTGTTCGATTGGCCTACTGCAATTTGAGGTGCACCTATTGTGACACCGAGTACGCTTTCCATGAGGGCCAGAAGATGTCCTTGGAAGATGTTGTGAGTAAAGTTGGGGGATTTCCTACCGATTTGGTGGAGATTACGGGGGGGGAGCCTCTTCTTCAGCCCTCGGTTCATCCGCTGATCAAGCATTTCCTCGATGATGGAAGAACAGTCCTGATTGAAACGGGAGGAAGCATCGACGTTCGCCCGGTGGATCCTCGAGCTATCCTGATCTACGACATCAAGTGCCCGGACAGTGGGATGATGGAGAAGAATTGTTGGGACAATATACCCCGTCTCAAGACCCAGGACGAGATCAAATTCGTGCTGGGATCCCGTCGAGACTACGACTGGGCCAAAGAAAAGATGGGTGAGCTGGACCTTGTCGGAAAGCACACGATTCTGTTTGCTCCAGTCTGGGGTCAGATCCATCCTCGCGAGCTGGCCGAGTGGGTGTTGGAAGATGGCCTTTGCGTTCGATTGCAGGTCCAGCTGCATAAGATCCTGTGGGGCGCCGAGACCCGGGGTGTTTGATACTTGTAGTCTGTCCCCAAATTCATGAGGATAGTTTTCCTATCTGGCGCAAGGCTTCATAGACAACAATGGATACCGCTCCGGCCAGGTTCAAACTGCGAACCTGGGGGTGGAAGATAGGTATTCTCCACATGCGGTCTGCATATCGTTCAAAAATCCACTGGGGAAGGCCCTTGGTTTCGCAGCCGAACACAAGGAAATCATCTTCCCGAAAAGCGGCGTTGACATAGGTCTCTTCTGCTCGCTTTGAGAAGAAAAACAGTCGATCGGCAGGGATCCCCTCGAAGAACTCCTGTACCGACTCATGGCGGTGGATCTGAACCCATTCCCAATAGTCCAGGCCGGCTCGCTTGAGGTGGCGATCAGTAATTTGAAAACCCAGTTTTCCCACCAAGTGGAGTGGGAGTTGTGTCGCCGCACAGAGACGGGCTACGTTTCCTGTATTAGGGGGGATCTCAGGTTCAATCAGGACGACTTGCATTATCCATCACTTTCGCAATTCTGTTTTCCAAGATCTGGCCTGAATGAAAATTTTCCAGGTGCAGTGTTCTGATCGTTCGTGGGTTGATCGCATCCTGGGGAACCAGACCGATGATTTCACTTGAGACTGGCTCTGTTTGGAGCCGGCGAGCCTCTTTCTGTACTCTCTTGAAAATTTTTAATAGAGAGGTTTTACGGTAGCGGGTCACATTCATCGAGACTTGGGCCAGACCCTTGCGTTCGATGTAAAATCCAAGCGCTTTCACGCCAGTAAGACCACCCCCACTTTCACGGATCAAACCCGCAATTTCCCGGGCCTGGCCCACATCCGAGGTATTCAAGTAGATATTGAAAGCGATAAGGGGTTGACGTGCCCCAATGGCGGTGGCACCCGCGGTGGGGTGTAAACAGCCGGGCCCCAAGTCAGGTTTGCTTCTGGGATCTGACTTGATTTGCTCGTGTAGTCCTTCAAATTGATCCTTGCGGATCCCAGAAAGGTGCTCACGATCGGGGCTGAGAGCCGCTTCTGCGTAGAAATAAACCGGAATCTGCAATGTCTGGGATATTTTCTTTCCCAGGCGGTGAGCCACTGCCACACACTCTTTCATGGAAACGTTCTGAACAGGTACAAAGGGAACGACATCGACTGCACCGATGCGCGGATGGACTCCCTGATGTTCTCTCATATCGATCAGTTGGCCCGCTTTTTTCACCGCGGCAAAGCTTGCATCGAAAATCGAGGAAGGAGTGCCGATGAAGGAAAAGACGGTGCGGTGGTGATCAGAGTCGGCCGAGTGGTCGAGCAGAAATGCGCTTGGGACCGCCTCGATCTTCCGGGCGATGGTTTCGAGCTTGAGGGTGTCCCGACCCTCGCTGACGTTCATCACACACTCAACGATCTGGTGCATGGGTTTAGCGGTCGGTACTCAACTTCTCAAAGACCAGGTCTGTGATCTGAAGCCCTTTCATTCCTACCACGTGAACCCGGTACTTACCGGCCACCGTTAGCTGGTCACCGACTTGGGCTGTACGTCCCAGCAACATCATGATATGTCCGCCCATGGTGTCGTTTTCCTTATCCTCGATGGTGATCTTGAGCTCGTTTGTGACTTCCACCAGAAGAGCACGCCCGTGAATCATGTACTGGTTTACGCCGGTCTCCTGGATCAAGGGTGGAGGGCTATCGATGTCGAACTCATCTTGAATCTCACCCACCAACTGCTCCAGGATGTCGTCCAGGGTCACAATCCCGATAGTCGCTCCGTATTCATCGACGACTACCGCTAAATGCGTTCGAGTGTGCCGGAATTCCGTCAGCAAAGTCTTGATGTATTTGCTCTCGGGCACAAACTGAACAGGCCTTTTGATCAAGGTCAGATTGAATCTTTCCTTGAGTTCCCGGTATTGCCAAAAGAGGTCTTTGATATGGATAATTCCCACGACTCGGTCGAGGGTCTTGTCACAGAGCAAATAGCGAGTGTGTCTGTTTTTTCGAGCAATCTCCAGATTTTCTTCGAGACTCTTCTGCAGGTCGAGGAAGACGATCTCGGTTGATGGGACCATCACCTGTCGTACGGAACGATCAGCGAAGTCAAAGACTCTCTCCAACATTCTCTTTTCGTCACGATCCAAAATACCTTGGGCGTGTGAATGGGCCAGAATCAGGCGCAGCTCCTCCTCGGAATGGGCCACCTCGGTTTCAGAGGTAGGAGAGATACCTGCAAGTCGCAAGAAGGCGTTGGCCGTCCCATTGAGGGCCCAGATAAAAGGATAGGACATCCTGTAAAACCAGGATAACGGTACGCTGATCCATAGGATGACACTCTCGGCTCGTTGAATGGAGAGTGTCTTGGGTGCCAGTTCTCCCAGGACGATGTGCAAAAAAGTGATGAGTAAAAAGGCCGATACCGAAGCCAGACTGTGGGTTACCACCGGAGTCAGGGCTCCCATACTCCGCAAAACAGGCTCAAACAGAGAGGCAAATGCAGGCTCGCCAACCCAACCCAGAGCCAGGCTGGCAATCGTAATCCCCAGCTGGGTGGCGGAGAGATACTCATCCATGCTTTGCACCAGGGGGCGCGCCTTTAGAGCACGCTTGTTCCCTTGCTGGACTAACTCTTCTATCCGGCTCCCTCTTATTTTGACGATCGAAAATTCGGCAGCCACAAAGAATCCATTCAAAAAAACCAGGAGCAATGCCATAACGATTAGGGATAATTGCGTAAAGAGATCCATGCTCCATCTTATAGCACACCGGAGCTTCTCCTGAGGCAGGTGGGAGGCCAGTGCGGCTAGGCCTGAGCGGACAATAAGGGTACCCGTGCTACCGTCAATACCAGGATGGTGCGGATGCGGGTCTCCAGTCTGATAAGGCTGCAGATTTCTGAGATTGTGGTCCCTGTGGTCATGACGTCATCAATCAAGACAAGGGTCTGGTCTGCGAGTCGGTCGGCCTGAGAGAGCCTGAACGCATGACCGAGGTTCTTTCGCCTCTCTTGAAGATTGAGGCTGGATTGGGGGACCGTGGGCTTGACCCGATAAAGACCTTTAAAGACAGGAATTTTCAGTCTCCGGGACAAAGCCCGACTGAGGATCAGAGTCTGGTCGAAACCCCTTTCTCTTTTTCTTCGAACATGCGGTGGAACGGGTACAATCCAGTCCGGTTCCAGATCCAACCCGCTGTTTTCATAGCAGTGCTGCAGAAGTGCTGCCAACGGATGGCTCAATCTCTGATGATTCCCGAATTTAAACTTGATGATCAGGGAACGCAGCTCACCCCGGTAGCTTCCATAGGCACGAGCGAAATCAAAGGGTTTGCCAAGGGTTCGGCATTGTGAGCAGGTTCCATGGATTGCCAGCACATTCCCTGGTAGTGGAATCCCACAGAAGTAGCACATGGGCTGCTCCAGAGGTTCCAAGGAAAGAAAACAGCTTCGACACAGTGGGCTCCAATCAGGATTGAGCACCCAATTATGGCAAAGGACACAGGCCTGAGGGAAGAAAAGTGCTTGGAGGAGTTGCCTGAGCGCTTTAGTGCCTCTCACACGAACTATAACGCTTCAGGATAGGAAATCTACGAGTTGGGAACAGACAGCAGACCACAGACAAGAGACCACAGCCGGAAGACCGGCTGAAATCTCAAAGTCAAACTTCCCAATATCAAACCAAACCTGGAACCTGGAACCTGAAACCTGTGAACGCGCGCGAAGCGCGCCCATTCCCCCTTTTTTGGGTTGCTGTTAAGTCAAAAGTTTTGTATAAGGATAGCTCTTTTTCAGGTGAAATTACGATTTTTGTGGATAGGAAAGACGAAGGACCCATGGCTCCTCAAGGTGGAGGACAAATATCTGAAACGGATTGAGCAGCACCTCCCGGTCCAGAAAACAATGGTCCCTGACTTCAAAAAGAGCGATCCACATCAAGAAAGCGCTCAATCGCAGCGAGAGGCACAACGAATTGAAAGGCACCTGTCCCCGAAAACATATCTGGCGGTTCTGGATAGCCTGGGAGAAGAGTTGACCAGTCCACAATTGGCCTCTTCTCTGGCCGATCTCATGAACCGGGGGGTCTCGGAGGTAACCTTCTTGGGGGGAGGGCACCTCGGGATTCCCAAACGAATTAAGGATCGCGCAGATCTAAAATTGTCTTTGACGAAGTTGACATTGCCTCACGAACTCGCTCGAGTCGTCTTGCTCGAACAGATTTACAGGGCAGTAACTATTATCAAAGGCTTGCCTTATCATAAATGACGGAGGTTCTTGATGCGAGCCAGAGAAAAGAAACGTTTCAGAAACAAGCTCCTGGAAAAAAGAGCAGACCTCGTTAGCGTGGTTCAGAAAGCAGAAGATTACGGGCGCCAAGTCGATTCAGAGGCTGAAGGCATGGATCTCGCTGACAAAGCTTCCAGTTCATACACCAAAGAGTTCATGTTCAATAAGAGCGACGGTGACCGGCAACTCCTGCAGGAAGTGGTGGATGCTTTACGTCGGCTCGATGAGGGGGACTTCGGGAAATGCATGAATTGCGAGGAAGAGGTGGAACAAAAACGGCTGGAAGCCGTACCCTGGTCGCCTTTTTGTCTAAGCTGCCAGGAAGAGGCTGAAGCTAATCGTTAAGGGGCCGCGCTGTCGCGCGCGTTCCAGGTTTCAAGTTCCAGGTTCCAGGTTGAGAAGCTGACTTCTAGATTCTTTCTGTCGCCTCACTTGGTTTCTCCCTAATTCCAGTATCCTGCTGTCTGTGGTCTGTGGTCAGGCTGTCAGCGCTTTCGGCTTGACCTGGACCCCGTCGCCCCAGAGCTTTTCCAGTTTATAAGACTGTCGAGTTTGAGGGGAAAAAACATGAACCACGAAATCGAGATAGTCCATCAATATCCAGTCCGCATGTTGATAGCCCTCAACGTGAGCAGGGGACTGATGGTTCTCCTTTTTCAACCTTTCCAGGATCTCGTCACAGATGGCTCGATTTTGCCTGCTGTTGTGGCCGTGACAAATCACGAAGAAGTCGGTGAAGCTGGAAATCTTTGAGACATCCAGGATGGTGACCTCGTCGCCCTGCTTACTTTCGATGGCCTCACATACCTTCTTGAGAAGGGTCTTGGTTTTCTTCATAGAGTCGATGCTTTTTGACGTATTGAAGTACAGAGGGAGAGATCAGTTTTGATGAGGGTCGTTTTCCGGATGCAATGAGTTTCCGCAGCGAACTTGCGCTGATATTCGGAGCGTCCAGAGTCATCAGAAGGGTTTGGCCAGAACGGATAATCGGTTGGTCCTGTTCGCAAACGATGTGAATCTTCTGCCTCAGAGAACCTGATATCTTTAGCTCCTCGAGGTCGACCTGAGCTCCTGGTCGCTGGACGAATACAAAGCAATGTTCTTCCAAGAGTGTAGCATAATCCTTCCACAAATGGATCTCATTCAGGGAATCACTTCCCGCTATGAAACAATACTGGTGTTGGGGATAATGAGAGGTGAAGTATTGAAGCGTTTCGATGGTGTAGGATGACTTTCTTCGATTCAATTCCCACTGTGAAGGGTAAAGATCTTCCTCCTCAAGCAGATCCATCGCCACCATAGAATAGCGATGAAAGGGGCTGGTGATCTTCTGCTTCCCTTTGTGGGGGGGCAAGTGAGAAACCATGAACAGGACCCGATCCAAATCGAGAATCGTTGAAACGGCGCGGCCCAGATAGGTGTGTCCACGGTGCATTGGATCAAAGGTCCCACCCAGGATACCGATCTTCAAGTCTTTCCGACCTCCAGATGTTTCACAATCGCATTCTTCAATTCTGGAATTCCTTCTCCCGAGATGGCGGAGATGCTCTGAAAGGGGAGTGCTTTCTTCTTACAATATGAGCGTAACCTCTCGAGTTTATCGGCATTAGCCACATCAATCTTGGATGCTGTGATGATGTCAGGCTTTTTTCCCAAACCGGTATCGTATAGTGCCATTTCCTCAATGATGGTTTCAACGGAATGGACGGGATCGCTTTCTCCACTGTCGCTGACGTCAACCAGGTGAACCAGGAGCCGGGTTCGTTCGAGGTGGCGCAGGAATTGGAAACCTAAGCCACTGCCGTGGTGTGCACCTTCAATGAGTCCCGGGATATCCGCCACCACGAAACTCGAATAGTCCCCGTAGGTCACTACCCCCAGGTTTGGGGTCAGGGTCGTGAATGGATAGTCCGCAATTTTGGGTTTAGCTGCCGAGATCACTGAAATGAGTGTGGACTTGCCGGCATTAGGGTAGCCGACGATTCCAACGTCGGCCAAAACCTTCAGCTCCAACAGAAGGGTGGCTTCTTCTCCGGGTTGGCCGTCTTCAAACCTTCTCGGGGCTTGATTGGTTGAAGTAGCGAAAGCGGCGTTGCCTCGTCCTCCGCGACCTCCGCTCGCCCAACATTCCACATGGCCCTCCTCATCCAGATCAAAAAGAAGCTCACCATTAGCTTCGTTGTAGACTTGAGTTCCAACGGGGACCTTAATGACCAAATCTTCTCCATCTTTGCCATGGCGGTTCTTACCTGACCCATGCCCGCCTCTGCCGGCTTTGAAATGTTGTTGATACTTAAAATGGATGAGTGTGTTGAGGTGAGCAGTGCTGCGAAAGTAAAGCTTGCCTCCGTTGCCCCCATCCCCGCCACTGGGGCCTCCCCGGGGGACATATTTCTCTCTTCGAAAGGCTAAGCACCCATTGCCGCCATCCCCTGCTTTAACATGAATTTTGGCACGATCAACGAACATGGAGGGTTAGTCTAGCGAGCAACCGCACGGAACTCTAGCGCGACTGTTTGTTCGCTAATTTGCAGCTATGATGTGGACGAACCGACCTTTGTGGCCTCGATTTTGAAACTTGACGGTCCCATCGATCTTTGCGAAGAGAGTATCGTCCTTTCCCAGGCCCACGTTTGATCCCGGCTTAATCGGGGTACCGCGTTGCCGGACCAGAATCGACCCACCGGTAACGACCTGGCCATCGAATCGCTTGACCCCCAGCCGTTTGGACTTGCTGTCACGACCGTTCTTGGAACTCCCAAGCCCCTTCTTGTGTGCCATAGTCGTTACTCCTTGTTCTTCTTGGTGACCGTCTTCTTGGTGCCCTTTTGAGCAGTCTTTTTAACACTCTTGGTCTTCTTCTTGGTGGCCGCCTTGGGAGCTGCCTTCTTGGAGGTTTTCGCCGCGGTTTTTACTGCCTTGTCCTTTGCCTTTGCAGGAGCTTTCTTTTTTACCGTTTTGGCAGGAGCCTTCGCGACTGCCTCTGTAATCTCTTTTTCTTTCGTTACCGCCTTTTGGGTCTTCTCGGCTTTCGGCTTCCGCCCCTTTTGACCATCAAGTTCGATTTGATCGATTCGGACTCGGGTGAACAGCTGTCGATGGCCCTGCTTTTTTCTATATTTTTTGCGCCTCTTCATCTTGAAAACGATAATCTTCGCTGCTTTACCCTGCTCAGCAATGGTTCCCACCACGCGAGCTCCCGCTAAGACCGGTTTGCCGACATGGATGGTTTCCTGGTCCCCGACCAGGAGCACTTCCTGGAAGTCGACTGCCTGCCCGACCTCTCCACTCCGGCGCTCCACGTCGATCAGATCGCCCTCACTCACTCGATACTGCTTTCCGCCCGCTTCGATAATTGCGTACAAGGACTCGTATCTCCTTTATGAAACCCGTGATTATAACGGCAAGTCCAAGACCCTGTCAAAACAGCCGTTCTTGTGAAAACCTTTCGCGTTGGTGTGCCTGTATCGATTCTTTTTTTGGGGAGCCGGACGTCTGAACACGACTCGTAGGTACCTTGATTTTGTATAATAAGGTGGTTACACTCAATTGTTTTACCCAGAGGCGACTTGGAGGTCGGTGAGGCTTGTCGATTGAGGATAGATTCGGGCGTATCGAAGAAAAGTATGATGGCGTAAAAGAATTAATTAACCTCGGGAAGGAAAAAGGGTACCTTCTGTACGACGAGGTTAACGATGTCCTCCCCGATGACATCAATTCGTCAAAGGACCTGGATAGTATCTTCTATCTCTTTGGCGATGCGGGCATTGAAGTCATTGATTCCGAGCAACAGCTGGAGGCCGTCAAACGAAAATCCCGATCCAAGTCCACAGGCGAAGACGGTACTCCTGATCCTGCCGCTGAAACCCTAGAAAAAACCAACGATCCTGTCCGGATGTATCTGAGAGAAATGGCCACGGTGCCTCTTTTGACCCGACAGGGCGAGGTCGAGATCGCCAAGAGGATTGAAAAGGGCCAGAAGGGCGTCATAAAAGCGTTATCCCGTTCTCCGGTGGTAGTCGGAGAGATCTCAAAATATGGCGAAAAGCTGAGAGAGAATGGGTTGAGCCTCAAGCACCTGGTGCAAATGAATGATGAGGAATCATCGGATGGGGTCCTTGAGAAGCGGCGCAAATCCGTTCTGAAGCGTATCGATGAGATCACTGTATTGGAAGCGGAAGCTGCCAAGGTCAGAAAGCAGCTGGAGAAGGCAAAAAAAGAAAGCAAGAAATACAAGAGACTCTTGTCTCAATTGGCTCGTTATCGTATTCCCATGGCCCGTATTGTCCGTGACCTGGAGTTGGTTTCCCAGGTCCATCAGAAACTGGTAGTGGGCATTAAACAGGCCGTTGACGGTATCGTCACCCTTGAGAGAGAATCGAAGAAACTCAAGAAATTGCAGGAATCTCCACTGAAGCTCGATGAGTCCAAAAAAGTGAAGCTACGCCTGCGGGCGATCGACAAGGAGATGAAGGAAATTGAAGACGAGGTGTTGGCTTCACCTGCCGGCCTTAAACGAACCCTGGCGGCCATTAAGCAAGGTGAACTGGAAGCAGAGATCGCAAAAAAGGAATTGGTCGAAGCCAACCTGCGACTGGTGGTCTCGATTGCCAAGAAGTACACCAACCGGGGACTACAGTTTCTCGATCTGATCCAGGAGGGGAATATCGGCTTGATGAAGGCCGTTGATAAGTTTGAGTATCAGAGAGGCTATAAATTCTCCACTTATGCGACTTGGTGGATTCGCCAGGCCATCACGCGAGCCATCGCCGATCAAGCGCGGACGATCCGTATTCCCGTGCATATGATCGAGACCATCAACAAGCTGATTCGGACTTCACGTGCTCTGGTTCAGGATTATGGTCGAGAACCCACTGCCGAGGAAATTGCTCAGAAGATGGATATCCCGGTGATCAAGGTGCGCAAGATTCTCAAAATTGCTCAGGAGCCGATCTCGCTGGAGACTCCCATCGGAGAGGAAGAAGACAGTCATTTGGGTGACTTCATCGAAGACCAGGGAGTGGTCTCACCCGCTGAAGCGGTGATCAACATCAATCTTAAGGATCAGACTGCGGCGGTATTACAAACCCTAACCGATCGAGAAGAACAGGTCATTCGGATGCGATTTGGCATCGGCGATGGAAGCGAACACACTCTGGAGGAGGTTGGACAAAGGTTCTCTGTCACCCGGGAGCGGATTCGGCAGATTGAAGCCAAGGCGCTTCGCAAGTTGCGCCACCCCTCACGGACGAGGAAACTCAAGACCTTCCTTGAGAATATGAGCAAGGAAGGATTATGAAGCAAAAAAGGGGCGGTTGAACCGCCCCTTTTTTTTGCCTATTTTTGTGGGCCCATAGCTCAGTTGGTTAGAGCATCTGACTCATAATCAGACGGTCGTAGGTTCGAGTCCTACTGGGCCCATGAGCGCAGAAAAGACAGGAGCAAACCACAGTGAATTCAGAGTTGGGGACGTTGATTCGATTTCAGGAGCTGAATCTGAAGATCGTGAAACTGGAGGCGCGTACTCAAGGGATTCCGGAAGAAATTGAGGCCCACCGTCAAACTCTCGAGGAGAGCCGTCAATCTCTCGTCGAGGAAGAGCGGCTGATCGAGGAAGTCCGTGCTCGCCAGCGGGAGCTGGAGTTGGAGGTGGCTAGTCTACGGGAAGAACTGTCGAAGCATAAGACACAGCTGATGGAGGTGAAGACCAACAAGGAGTATCAGGCCATGCTCCATGCAATAGAAGGTGGGGAGCGGGGAATCGAGGCCAAAGAGGATCAGATTCTTGAAGGAATGATGGCCATTGAGGAGCGAGAGAAGGTCGTTCAACGGCTGCAAACGGAATACGAGAAGGAAGAAAGTGAGATCTTAAGTAAGCAACGCAAGTTGGAAGGCTTTGCCGCACAGGCTGAAAGCGAGATTTTGGTTCTGCAAAAAGAACGGGGTCAGCTGGAAGGAGAAATGCCTGAGGAACTCACCCAACAGTACCAAAAAATCGCTTCTGTTCGAAATGGCGTAGCACTGGCTGAGGCCAGGGATCAGTCCTGCCAGGGCTGTCATGTGAAGTTACGCCCCCAACTCTTCACCGAAATAAGAACCAGCCAACGAATTATTACTTGTGAAAACTGTAATCGGTTTCTCTATTACGCTGGGCCCTAGAAAGATTTGCTATTCCTTTTGCTCTTCTATCGCCAGGCCTATTCCGCTGTCACGGATTTTTCCTTTTACCGGACCATCTTTGAACAGCCGCTGCGCCAAACACTCCTTTACCTTCTCTATCTTGCCGTACATGTCGCTGCCATCCTGACCCTGAGTCTTGCCTGGCATGGGCCAGAATTGTTTGACATATCGACCTGGGCTGAAGAAAACTTCCCTCCGCTGCAAATCCGAGACGGACAACTCTTTGTTGAATCTGAGCAGCCTCTTGTCAAAAAATATCCGGGAAGGCAGTTGATCACTTTTGTGTTTGATACCACCGGAACGTATGAGGATCCACAACAGCTGGAAGAGCCCAGTATGCTGTTTACTCGAGAGAAACTCTATCTTTCCATTCCGGGTCAGACCCTGACCTTTTTGTGGAGTGAATGGCCTTTCCCAGAAGTGGAGGACGTCACTCGATTTGTTAAACGGGCCTACTTCCCAAGTGCTTACTCCTTGATTTTTTTCTCGACCCTTATGGTCGGGGGCTCCTGGGCCCTGATCCTGACCAGCATCGGATTCCTGGCCACTGCTCGTTCCGCTATTCGCCTGCCCTTCCAGCAGTACTTCACCATTGCTCTGTACAGTCTGACGCCCGCCATCGTGATCGATTTGGCTGTGAGAATAACGGGACTGGAAGTCCCGTTATTTCCTTTGCTCCTGATCACGGCTGCCATCTACACCTATTTGGCCACTTACCAATGCGTGGTGGTGGAATAGCCTGTGGCGCTGACTGCGCGATCCGCAATCGGCTGACCCCTACCCTGCTTTGTGACGAGAACCTATGAATACTTCGGGCGAGACCGTTCGTCCAGTGTGTGATTCTTGTATACTCTATTCACAATGAAAAAGACCGTTGTCTCCCTCTTCATCATGCTGAATCTTTTCATCCCTTGGGCTTGGGCCCAGGATTGGGAAGAGGAGACACCTGTCATTCGAGCCAGTGTGGATGTGGTCAACGTTCTGTGCACAGTTCGAGACCGCCAACAGAAATATGTGACTGATCTTAAGCAGGAAGACTTCGAAGTTATCGAGGACGGAGTCAGGCAGAAAGTCCAGTTTTTCAGTAATGAAACGGGTGAGGACGCCCAGCCTCTGACGGTTGTCCTTTTGATTGACACTAGTGGAAGTGTCAAGGATAAGCTGGGGTTCTTGCAAGAGGCCGCCAGCGAATTTCTGAGCCAGACTCTCAGGAAAAACAAGGACCTTGCTGCTGTCGTGCAGTTTGACAGCGAGGTCAGCCTGATCCAAGATTTTACCTACGATAATTCGGTTTTGGAAAATGCCATCCTAAGCATCAGAGCCGGTGGTTCCACCAAGCTTTATGACGCCATTTGGGTGTCTGTAAATGAGCTGCTCCGTCATGAGGTAGGTCGAAGGATGCTGGTCATCTTGTCTGATGGAGCCGATACTCAGAGCATGACTCGCGACAACGAAGCCCTCAAGGTCGCTCAGGAGCAAGACGTCGTAATCTATGGGATCGGGGTGCGAAGCGCCAGATTTGATTCTGATTTCGGAAAACTCAAGAAATTCGCCGAGGGTACAGGGGGCCTATTTTTTAACTCCAACGTGGACTTACAGAAGATCCGAGAAGCATTCAGGCGAATTAACCGAGGAATTAAGAATCAGTTCGCTCTCGGTTATGTCTCAACCAACCCCCGTCGCGATGGATCATTCCGAGAAGTAAAGGTTCGCATGAAGCGCTCCGGGTTGAAAGTGACCCACCGCAAAGGATATTATGCTCCTAGCGACAAGCCATGAAACAGAAGCACTTATCCTTGGAAGACACTCTCCCCATCGAATTGCGAATTCGCATCCTGCAGGCGGAACTCGAACAGATCGAGTTGGACCTCAGCCGGCTGAACCAGTCCCAAAGCCGAATTGTAGAGGAGATTAACCACTACCAGGATCTTCTGGCTGAGAGTAAGCGACACAGCCTTTTACGAAGGGTCAAATAAATCCGCAGCCCCACGACGACTCTCTTCTCCCTCTTCAGTTTCCACTAGGGCTTTGACAAGAATGTGCTGGTCCACCCAGCGTTCATCCCACCACTCCAGGGGATTGACTTGGACCCCCTGCAACATCATGCTGAAATGGAGATGATCTCCAGCGGCCAGCCCGGTTTGTCCGGTGCGGCCGAGAATGGCACCTTTGGTGATCCCCTGTCCCTCCTGGACCTCAATGCTACTGAGATGGCCGTATAGGGAAATAAGCCCCAGGCCGTGATCGACGAGAACCGTATTTCCGTAAATTCCGAGATAGTCGGCATAGACAACGATTCCATCGTTGGCGGATTCCACCGCTCCATGAGCGACGGAGGCCAAATCAAAGCCCAGGTGGGTTTGCTGATCCACCTTCTGGCTTTTGTAATAGTAGGTGCGATGGTCTGCAAAAGCAGATTCGACTTGAGAATTACTCAATTGAAGGAAAGCCCCACTCCACAGGAGATGTCCCACAGATTTGCGGCTAATCTCCTCGATTTGTTGGTGGTTGATCTCCCGCAGACGACCGTTGATCTCCAGAAAAGTTTCAAGAACGCTCTCTCCCTGGGATATGTCCGTGTGGGCCAGAATCTCCGGCACCACGGCATTGATCATCGACTCCGACAACTGGATGTTTCGTTTGCGGAAATTCACCGGAAACGCCTTTTTCCAGAAAGAGGTCTGATTCCGATTGCCTGCCGCGTCCTCCGCCCATACTGACATGGCGGTTGTAGGAGCCTGGTCGTGGGCCAGGGCGAACAGGGAGAGATGGGTCCCTTGACCCCGCTCGGGGAGGGGATAACCCCTGAAAATATGCTCGCCCACCTGAACTCCCGAAGCCACCGTGTCTTCTGAAACCTTATAGAGGATGGCTTCTGATCCTCCCTGGCGGATGTAGTGCTGGCCGGAAAGGGTCTGAATCTTAGGAGGGGTGAGGTCCAGGTTGAATGAACGCTGTTCGAAAATTTCGTTCTCCCAGAACCAAAGATCGGACTGATCACGAACTCGAACTTCCAGTAAAAATTCTCCTTCAGAGAGCACACTTTCTGGAAGTGAGCTACCCACCGACAAGTCGAGGGAACGTTGGGTCATCCCTTGCTGCCAGGACCATGGGGTTTCATAGGTTTCCGACACCACGATGTGACGATCTCCGGAACGGACCCAGGCCACCTCCAACCACTGAAGACCCTTGCCCTCGTCCTGGATCTCCAGGCTGATCCGGCTGTCCTTTCCTATCGCCGAGGGAGCCTCACGCCATTGGACCGTTGGAGGAGAGCTGTCCCAATTCCACAGGCTGTAGACAAATAAGAGGGTCAGCAGGGATGAGACACCGATCAGCAGTTTTCTCATGAACTGCGTTATCCTACCAGGTTAGGGTGGCAAGAAGGCCTTGCTGAAATGAAAACCACATACCGGAAGGCCCAACGCCGCTTGACCCTGGCCCGCCCGACACCTGCAGCGTCCAGAATAGCCCGAACCTCGGGACGCCGAAAGCCTTTTAGCACCGACAGAGGCCCGTCCTTGCGGACCGCTTTTGAGCGCGAGAATAAACAGGTGAAGAGACGAATACCCCAGTAAGCCAGGGGATGACGATGCAGATCACTGATCACCACGCCTTTTCGAGTTTTGAGGAGAAGGGATCTGAGCAGGGTGGCGATCTTCGAATCGGTGAAATGATGCAGAAAAGCGGAACAGAGAATGAGATCACAGCCCCTCTCCCTCAAAGGGGGCCTGCTCACATCACCTTGAAGGACGGTGATCTCGGGAAAATGGAGAGTTTGGCGGCGAGCGATTCTGCAGACCGTGGGGTCCACGTCAACGGCCAGCACGCGGAGAGAATATCCCGCTCTTCTTGCCCAGGTCACCAAAGCCACCGGGATGTCCCCGGAACCACTGCCCAGGTCAACGATCTCAACCAGGCGCTTGTTGGTTTTCTCCCCTGCGATTTCCTGAATTAAAGGTTTGATTTCCTGCAAGGCTGCTCTTGATCCACCGAGCCAGCGATTGACGATCCGGAGCTCTCGAAGAATCACACGCCACTCCGAAGAGTTGAGGAGGTGGGGGGCGTCGATGATCTCAAGCTCGTGACTCCGTTTGGAAAAGTCCGCCAAGATCATTGGTTCTAGGGCTACTCGCTCATTTTGGATTGGAGGAAGCGCAGAAGGTGGTTCTGTTCTTCTGCCTCTAACTGAAGAAAGTTCACAGCAACGAAGTTGATGACCTTCGTCATGATCGTTCCATGTTGGTATTCCTTGCGTTTGGTGGGTTCAGATCGCACCACCCATCCCACCGCATTCACCTGCAGTGACGGATCAAGATTCAGGCACAGCGCCAATTTATCCCCCACTTTCAGTGAAAGATCGGTGTCAAATGCCAAGCCCGCCACGCTCACATCTATGGTTGTGCATTCAAGAGCCTTGGCGCCGATCAGTTCGGTGTCGACAGCATCAACTACGGTGAGAGAGAAGGGGATTTGCAGGCGTATTCTATAGGATTTTCTCCGCTGCACGAGCACTTCTTTGTTGCCTATGGAAAGGACCACTTTCTGATTCTCAGGTCCCTGGATTTCTGCAACCCGTGTTTCCCAGCGATAGACCGTGGCTCCTTCATCCCAGTATTTCATCCAGACTCGGTCTCCAGTTTTGAAGGACGGTTCTGGGGTGGGTCTGGAAAGCTTCAACGAGATGCTCCTTGGAGAGAGAGCTTCAATAGTGGCCGCCAGTGCCTCACCGGATTCCTCCTGGAGGGAAACGGCCAACCCGGGTTTTACATAATGGCCAATGCTTCCAATACCTTCTTCACTCATTTCCCCGTCTCACCAAAGGCGGACACTGGATTCATCTTTCAACCTTTCTGAATTCATGTAGTCCGTGACCATGCTGTCGGGAATCATAAGAGTCCTCGGTGATAACTATCACGAAAGACAAAAAAACAGAAGCTGATCAACGAGAAGTTCGCTTCATTAAAGGATTTGCTGAGGGTCGATCAGGATCTTGACAAGACCTCCGGGGATACTCTAGAGTAAGTCCACGTGATGGAAAGCATGGCTTTGAGCAGCATCGGTCGAATAGCCTGCATCTGTTGTTACGCAACATCGTGTCCAGGGAGCGACGCCTGCTGACGGTTCTCCATCGTATGGAATAATTCCAACGCGATTTTTGAGATCCAAAAGGGCCCCAGGATTGCTCCTGCGGGCCTTTTTTTGTTTTCACGGGACTTTTGACAGGAAAATAAAATCCATGACAACCACTTGGAAAGAAAAGCTTGCCGACCAGATGGATCCTGTGATGGGCCAGGAGATTGACGTCTTCGAGACTCAGATAGAACTCCGCCGGCAGGGCAAGATGGAAGAGAAACTTTTCGCTGAGACTCGCCTTCGCCGGGGAGTTTATGGCCAGCGCTACGATAACGGGCAGCGCTATGACGGGGTTCGTACCCAGGAGCTTGAGTATCCGTCGGCAGATCTGACCAAAGGTCCCGAGACGGTGTGGGACGCCCCAGGCATGCAGAGGATCAAGATCCCCTTCGGGGGGCTCACGCCCGATCAGATGGACGTCCTAGCCGATCTGTCAGAGGAGTACTCAGACGGAATCCTCCACGTGACCACCCGGCAGGATTTCCAGCTTCACTTCATTCACATTGAAGATACTCCATTGCTGATGAGGCGATTGGCAGCCACAGGCATTACCACTCGTGAAGCCTGCGGCAATTCCGTCCGTAATGTGACGGCATGCCCGCTGGCAGGAGTCTGCCGGGACGAGATATTTGATGTCACTCCCTACGCCAAATCCTGTGCCCGGTTTCTTCTGGGGCATCCCGATGTCCAGGATTTCGGCCGTAAGTTCAAAGTCGCTTTTTCCGGCTGTAAAGAGCATGCATGCGGCTTGGTGACCATGCACGATATGGGTGGGATCGCAGTCAAGCGCATGGAAGACGGCAAGGAACGACGAGGCTTCGAACTGTATGTCGGCGGCGGTCTGGGCGCCGTCCCCCATCAGGCCAAGCTGTTTGATTCATTCCTGCCCGAAGAGGAACTGCTGCCCACTACCCAGGCCATAGCAAGGGTTTTCGCTCGCCTGGGAGAAAAGGACATCCGTTCTCGGGCCAGGATCAAGTTTCTGGTGGCCAAGCTGGGCATCGATGAGTTTCGTAGACTGGTGCTCGAGGAGCGGAAGGTCATGCCGGAAGACCCGCGCTGGATGGCCTATCTTCCTGAGGTCCGGAAGTATCAGGAGAAACCGCTCAAGAAATCGATGCCCCTCAACGGTGAGGAGCGTCCGGAAGGCTTTGAACAGTGGTACGAAACCAATGTATACCCTCAGCGACAGGAGGGTTATGTGGTGGCCACCATCAACCTTCCCCTGGGTGATCTTTCCTCATGGCAAACCCGCAAATTGGCGGATCTGGCTCGCCGATTTACCGGGGAAAATGTTCGCATTACCGTAGAGCAAAATATTCTCTTTCGTTGGGTGAGCGAGTCGGATCTGCCGGAACTGTACCGGGAACTGCAAGGTCTGGGGTTGAGCGACCCGGGAGCAGGTTCCATCGTCGACATCACCGCCTGCCCGGGCACCGATACCTGCAAGTTAGGGATCGCTTCCTCACGAGGTCTGGCCGGGGAGATTAGAACCCGTCTGGCAACCAAATTCTCGGAAATGGATGAGGCGGTCAAGAACCTGCGCGTCAAGATCAGCGGCTGTTTCAATTCTTGCGGGCAGCACCATATCTCCGACATCGGTTTTTATGGGACCAGCCGCACCATCGGCGGCCGCAAGGTGGCTCATTTTCAGGTCTTGCTGGGAGGAAAATGGCAGGAAAACGCTGCCTCCTATGGGCTGGCCATTGGCTCTGTTCCAGCCAAGCGGATACCGGAGGCCCTGGATCGCATTACCGAGCGCTATCTGAAGGAACGGAAAAGTGGAGACAGCTTCCAGGACTTCGTCCGTGACATCGGAAAGAAGGAATTGCGGGATTCGATTGAGGACCTCATGACGGTTCCCCCTTACGAGCAGGACCCTTCGTTTTACTCCGACTGGGGTGATCCCCGTGAATTCACCATGGGAGATATGGCTGCAGGGGAATGTGCTGGCGAAGTGGTTTCCCTGGTTGAGTTCGACATGGCCGCAGCCGAGCGGTTGGTATTCGAGGCCCAGCTCCTGTGGGATGATGAGGATTATTCCAAGGCTGACGAGCTTGCCTACAACGCGATGCTCCAGGGGGCCAAGGCTCTGATCAAGACCGAGTTTCTGGATGTCTCAGACGATCCGGACACTCTGGTGAAGGAATTTAGGGAGCGTTTCTTCGATACGAAGCTTTTCCGTGATAAATATGCAGGGGGCAAGTTCGCCCAGTATCTCTTCCGCAGACATCAGTCGCCGCCCTCAAAAGCCAACAGCGACGGTGCCCGCCAGCTCGTCGAGGAGGCACAACTCTTTATCGAGGCGGCCCACGCCTGCTGGGAGCGCGTTGCCGATCGCCAGGCTTCCGACTCATCGCTGGCCCAAGGAGCCCCTTCACCCGCTGGAGGGTAGAGGGAAGAGAGGGCATGGAGCTTCAACGGTTAGGTATCAAGCTCTTCGTGGAGAACCCTTCATCGCTTGAGATGCGCAGCTTCATTCCCATTTTCCATTCCTGGATTCAGAGGCAGGCTATTGAAGGCCATCTTTTGATCGACATTCACGATTATAGCCATGTCTACAGGGGTCCCGGCATCCTACTGGTCGCTCATGAGGGTAATTTCAGTATGGATCTGGCAGAAGATCGCCTGGGGCTGTTCTACTATCGAAAACAACCCTCGAAGGGCTCCTTACGGGATCACATCCAGACGATTTTCCGGACCGCTCTGGAAGCCTGCCGGCTTCTGGAAGAGGAATCTGAGCTGGAGGGGATTCGATTCAAAACCGATGAGGTCCTGGTGGTGGCCAATGACAGGCTTTTTGCACCCAATACCCCGGAGACCTTCCTGCAGCTTCAACCCGTGTTCACGGAATTTTTCGAGGAACTCTTTGACGGGAACGACTTCACTTTGAACCATCGAACTGACCCCAAAGAGAGGTTCTCCCTAACGGTTCAGTCCACCCATTCGATGGATATCAAAACTCTACTGGAGCGTACTTAAGCACGCTCCAGGTTCCAGGTTCGAAGTTGGGATCTCAGACAAATCCCAAATCCTAAACTCCAAATACCAAACAAATCACAAATTTCAAGCTCCAAATCACAAACAAACTCAGGATAAAACAGTCCGTGA
>Ga0066376_10000186_pt1 | contig 55042 bp, 53 predicted proteins | sample Knorr_S15_td_Bot_FD_77009 | JGI IMG/M metagenome (GOLD analysis project Ga0066376, IMG submission 77009) | Marine microbial communities from Southern Atlantic Ocean transect - Knorr_S15_td_Bottom_ad_5009_LV_A | ecosystem: Environmental > Aquatic > Marine > Oceanic | place: Southern Atlantic...
AGACTTCTCTGTGTATCAAAACTATCCAAATCCGTTTAACCCTTCAACGACCATCGAGTTTGATGTGGCCACATCAAGCAATGTATCTTTGGTCGTATATGACTTAACCGGTAAGGAAGTGTATTCACTGGCAAGTGGATATCATGTACCAGGTCGATATTCAGTTGTGTGGAATGCAATTGATTCAAAGGGTGAATCAGTATCTTCGGGTATGTATATTTATCAACTCAGAACATCCGATGCTGTACTAACTAAAAAGTTAGTATTACTAAGGTAAACCTGCTTTAGGGATAATGAAAAAGCCTCTGACATTGTTGGAGGCTTTTTTGTTTATTGCCTTATTTATATTTTCTAAATTACTCCCAATTATATTTAATAAATCTGGAGATAATAGTGAAATTCATACTCATCATTTTAGATGGATTTGGTTTAAGAGAAGATGAAAGAGGTAACGCCTATGCATTAGGCATCACTCCAATTCTTGATAATCTTTTACAAAATAAACCCATGTCAGTAGTTGAAACATCAGGTGAATTCGTAGGACTCCCGGATGGCATTATGGGAAATTCTGAAGTGGGCCATACTAATATTGGTGCTGGAAGAATTGTAAAACAAAATTTGGTGAGAATAAATGATGATATTAAGAACGACAAATTAAAAAATAATTCAAACCTCCAATCTACATTCAAGCATGTAATTGAAAATAATTCTACTTTGCATCTCATGGGGTTACTCAGTAATGGTGGTGTACACAGTCATATTGATCATTTTAAATATATCCTCAATGTCGCAAAAATAAGTGGAGTAAAAAATATAGCAGTTCATCCTTTTACAGATGGGCGTGATACTCCACCTACCAGTGGTAAATCATATTTAATAGATTTACACAACTTCATAGAATCAATAAATTGTGGACGAATAGCAACTGTTTGCGGACGTTATTATGCCATGGATAGAGATAATCGTTGGGATCGGGTTGAAACGGCATATGAGATGTTAGTACGGTCTGTTGGTGAACACCATGATGATATTCATTTATTTTTTGAGACACTTTATGAAAATAATGAAATGGATGAATTTATCAGACCCCAAATTATTGGTGAGTCAGCACCCATTCGAGATGGTGATGCAGTCTTAGCCATGAATTTTCGTGCCGATCGTATGCGTCAAATAAGTCGAGCGTTTACAGAAGTTGGATTTAATGAATTCCCTATCCCAAATAGGAATATTCATTACGTGAGTATGACACAATATCAAGAGTCATTTACATTCCCAGCGCTATACTCACCCATCAAATTGAATAATATTTTCCCACAATTACTTGCAGACAAAGGATTTACACAATTAAGAATTGCAGAAACGGAGAAGTATGCTCATGTGACCTATTTTTTCAATGGAGGTGACGAAAAATTATTTGATGGGGAAGATAGAATATTAATTCCATCCCCGAAGGTTGCCACCTATGACCTGCAGCCAGAAATGAATGCTAAACAAGTTACAGACTCAGTACTTAATGCTATTAATAGCCAAAAGTATGATGCCATTATTATGAATTATGCAAATCCAGATATGGTTGGACATACTGGTTTGTTGAATGCTGCAATCAAAGCTATTGAAACCATTGATGAATGTGTAGGGAAAGTAGTAGCAGCTACAAAAAAACAAAATGCGGCTGTATTTCTTACCGCTGATCATGGGAATTTGGAAATGATGATAAATCCAGATACTGGTGATGCCCATACTGCCCATACCACTTTACCGGTACCATTTGTATTGGATTGTAATGATGCCCAATACACTCTGAAAAGTAATGGGAAATTGGCAGATATTGCCCCCACGATTTTATCGTATTTGAACATACCTCAACCCCCTGAAATGACAGGTGAGAACCTTCTTATTACAAAGGAATAACGCTGTATAATTTACCCCTTATAATATGCAGACTTTTAGTGTTCACCATTGGTGTTATAATGATATTAAGTTCATCACTCATTGCTAATAATTTTAATCCAGATGATTGGTATGTTATTAAAAAAATGGGGAGTATCACATCCATAACGGAGGATAATTATTCAATATACATTCTTGCTGACAATGGTATTTTTTCCATTGATAAATCTTCTGGGGATATTGAGTATAATATGGAATTTTCTGATAATTTTCAGAATCCCCAAATATTATATTATGATGAATCGTTAGATTATTTTTGGTTAATTACCCAAACCGAAATCTATATAAAGTCATCTGTAAGTTCGTATTGGAGAAATTTGAGTTATACTGATTTGGGTTTCGATTATAGACGGACTATTTATGATATTGGAAGTTCTCCATCATATATTTGGATTGATATGGGGACACAAATTTATCCCGTTTTTGCCCATGGTGCAAGAATCCCTGAAAATGAAGAAATTGATTTTACAGAATCAGATCTAATTGTGTGGGGAAGTTATAGTAAGGGACGATCAGGGGAGGCATTAGATATATCACAGTTTTTAATTATGGATGATTGGAATGTGGGTCTTAAAACCATTAAAAATATAGATGGACGTGAAATACATCCAACCATTCAGTTCGAAGATTCAAATGGAGAAATTTGGATTGGTAGTAAAGAGGGAATTCTGCTGAAAGGATGGAGGCATTCTCAACGTTTAGAAGTTATTCAAACTGGACCGCAGTCCCACAATATCACGATTCATGAAAAAGATAATCTGGGTAATTGGTGGATTGGGGATAGTCCATATATGCGAACGGGACGGAGTAATACTTATAACCATTCACATAATAATTATATATTAAGTCATTGGTATGAAAACGATAATCAATGGAATTATATTAAATTGTCTTCAAATTATAATGGGCTTTTATTTGATATTCATGATATAAAAAATATAGGATCATTTTTATACATTTCAACTTTAGATGGTCTTGTCATATACGATACCATCCAAAAAGAATGGGACGTATTGAAGCAAAAACATGGATTATTAGATGATGTACTTTGGGATATGGAAGTGTATAGTAATTCACTTTATATAGCTACAAAATATGGTATAAGTGAAGTTTCGTTGGTAGATAACAATGTTATTCCCAATAAAGATAATTGGATAGCACAATTCAATAATATTGAAATTTATGATATAGAAGTTGGCTCAGATTATTTTCATGTTTCATCTTCAATGGGTTTGTACAAAATTGACCCAAAGGAAGATATAATAAAAAAGATTTCCACTCGAAAATTCTATAAAATGCAAATTTTTGATGACTCGATTTGGGGTTTAAATAATTCCCTGTGGTGGATAAATTCTGATGGCAATGAGACTAAATTTAGAAATGCTGTATCTGACTTTCATGTTTATAATGATTTTGTGTGGTCAACAGATGGAAAATCAATAACTTTAACAAATTATAAATCGGAGCAAGAGTGGGGTATCCCTTTAGAAAGAGGTATTTTAGGAGCTCAAATTTATTCTTTATCATGTGATGATGAATGGGTTTGGTTTTTAACTAACGATGGTATAATATTTTATAATTGGACAATATACAATAATGTTACGAATTAGCTTACTCATAAGTTTCATTTTTATAATATCTTGTAGTTTTAATAGGTTAAAACCCAATGAGAATCAAAAACATAATATTGAGATTGATGTAATATCATATAAAATTCAGGAATCCGATTCATTTAATGTAAACATTCTCCTAATAGTTCCCCTTAAGTTGTTTGTTTTTAATAAGCAAAAAGATCATTTTGAGGCCAACATTAACTATACTATAAGTTTCATTGATACATTAACAAATGAAGTTGTTAAGCGTATTTCAGAAAATAAATCAATGACCGTTTCATATTATGAAGATACTCGAGATAATGATCGTTATTTTCAGATAGAAACGCAGGTACAGTTGACTTCTGGAGCTTATTATCTTTTATCCATTGTTGAAGATAGTGATAGTCATAGAATTTATAAGACCACCGAAGTATTTGAGGTGGGACAAGAGCCACCAGTTAGTAAGATAATTGCATTTTATTATGAAAATAATCAACGCATTTATATAAAAAAAGTGATTAAAGAAGATGTGGATTCGATTTGGTTTAAATTTCAAATTGATGCAATTGAATTTATAGACGATAATGTCCCAATTATATATAGGGTTCTTATGGATACAACTCTTATCGATTCAAATATAGTTAATATTCCAGAAAATAAGAATAACATATACATTATCCCCATAAAAATTGCTCCAGAATGGGATGGTGAAATAACAATATTTATGGGAATTAGTGAAAATTTTTCATCAATCAAATTAAATATTGAGAACAAAGATGGCACAAAATTATGGTCTACAAAAAGGAATGACATTGTTGGTATAATGGCATATCTCCTCCCTTATTCTGAGATTAAAAAATATACTGAATTGGATGACGATGAGCTATTTGAACAGGTAGTAGAATATTGGAATGCAAAAGATCCCACTGTAGATACAAAAAGAAATGAACTTTTAGAAGAAATTAATAATAGAATTTCCTATGCCAATGCCCAATTGTCAGTATTGGGCAAAGGGTGGAAGTCAGATATGGGGAAAATTTATATTATTTATGGTCCTCCTGAATCAAGTGACCGCCATTATAATGCTGAATTTTCTTATAGCTATGAAATTTGGTACTATTCATCTGGAAGAAAATTCATATTTTCAGATCGTCGAAATTTTGGAGAGCTAAAACTAGTAAATGAATTTTAATGTAATGTCCCATCAAAAAATTTATTCATATTCTCAAATCAATACATATAATTCATGCCCGGAGCAATATAAACTCTCATATATAGATCGTATCCGAAAGGCTGATGAAAGTGTTGAAGCGTTTATGGGAAATCGCGTACATGAGGTGTTAGAATGGGTTTTTAAGGAACGAAAAAGTAAGTTCACCACATTTGATAAGCTTACTGCAAAGTATGATGAATTATGGTTGAATGCATGGCATGATAAAATTTATATAGCGGATCCTCGAGTGAATACAGATCATTTATACACAATTGGATTACGATGCCTTGGAAATTTTTGCACAACTTATGGACCCCTTTTTGATGCACCTGTATATGCCACTGAATTAAAGTTAGAATTTGAGGTTGAGGGGTATAAGTTTCGTGGAATTTTGGACAGAGTCGATAAGACCCTAGATGAGGAACTCATCATTACCGACTATAAAACCAGTAAGCGTGCCAAAGGCGAAAGGGCCGCTAAATCAGATATGCAACTTGGACTTTATTACATCGCTGCACAGCAAAATTTTGGTGATATAACGCAGATTTCTATTGGGTGGGATTTTCTTAGGCATAATAAACGTGTACAAATTCAACCAGAAGAAATTTCGATTGAACGGATTAAAAAACAAGTGGTAAGAAGAATTCAGAAAATTGAATCAAATATAAATGAAGGCCATTCATTTTTCCCTAAAGAATCCATATTGTGTCATTGGTGTTATTACTGGAAAGAGTGTTCTGCCAAGTCTATTTCCAATCCTGCTCGTTCTGCTAGATGAGCATATCTTTCAGAGTTTTAGAACCCAATTCAAAAGATCAATTTGAATCATATTATCAGCTTCGTTGGGAGGTGCTAAGGAATCCGTGGGGGCAACCAAAGGGCTCAGAACGAGATCAATTAGATTCAAGAGGCATTCATCGAATGGTATTGAATGAAAATAATAATACTATTGGTGTAGGAATGATTCTTTTTAATTCTCTTGAAGAAGCCCAAATTCGATTCATGGCGGTTAGAGGTGATTTCCAAGGAAAGAATATTGGATCTTTAATAATTGAAAGTCTTGAATCCGTTGCACGTCACAAAAATTTATCTAGAATCATTTTACATTCTAGAGAAAATGGCGTGAATTTTTATGAGAAAAATGGATTTAGTGTAGTAGAGAAATCGTATCTTTTATTTGACTCAATTCAACATTTTCTTATGGAGAAGAAGTTATAATCCTTTTTTGATTTGAAACGTTCTCATTATCAAAGAATCATATTTATCGGCAATAATTCCCCAATCAAAAGCTGCCGCCAACTTATATAAATCTTTTGCACATGAATTATCTCTACTCTGGATTAATGTATTTAATTTTAATACTAAATCTTCATCGGTTTTGTAGAAGTAATTTTTATTTGCTTGGAAATCAAATAACTCTGGATAGGTTAATCTGTTAGGTAAAATGGGGAGCGTATTACAGTAGATAGCTTCCATTACACTGGCCCCAAAAAATTCTTGATTTGAGGTTACGGGTAAAAAATCGGATTTCCATAGAAATTTTGCATATTCTGAGAAAGAATCACAGTATCCCATGTGCAATAGCTCATCTGAAAAATATTTACGTGCCTCTGTAAATACATCCATCTCAGTATCAAATTCTTCACCAAGAATTATTAATTTGAATAAAACGTTATCGGCTTTTAATTGTTTTAATACATTAAAAAATAAAATTGGATTTTTATCATACTCCCATCGATGATTCCATAGAATTATAGGAATTTCATTATCAGAATTAATTTGAAAAGAATCAAACCGTTTCAGGTCTAACCCTAAATGAGAGACAACAGAATTTGCTTCAATTAGTTTTACATTTGAAAGTTCATTATGGTCCGGAAACTGTTTTAAAAATTTATGTAGTGCATTGAGGAATGATTCCTTATGAAATGCAGAATTGAACATTATCATATCACTTTTTAGGGCTGTTGTATAATTTATAAAACCATAATGATGATCTCGCTGTTTGGCTTTATCCCTATCCTTAGTTGACCAAGGATAAGTAAGTTGATTCTCATGAAAAAAAGTTACTATCGGGATATCATTTATTTTAGCAAATGTAGAAAAAACAGGCAAATTTAGCATGTCTGTGGTGAGGATAAGATCAGGTGCTCCATGTTCAATAATAAATTTATTATATTTCTTTGCCAGCGTGATTGCGCCACCATGCATCCTCCATTTCCAATAAATACCTTTTAATGAGATAATTTCAATTGTATGTTGGGAATTCTGTTTGTAGCCATCAGCCCAAGATTTATGTGACCCAGAATAAAAGGGTTCAATGAGTAATATTTTTAGCTTTTTTTGAATGTTCTGCATTGAATAGTCCACGAAAAAACTACTAAATTTATACTGTTTCATAATAAACTATTTACGGATTTGAATACAAACCAAAAAACTCAAAAAGAAATTTTACTTCAAGTAAATAACTTAAAGAAATATTTTCCTATTCGAAACGGACTATTCTCGAAAATTTCTGGTCATGTAAAAGCAGTTGATGATGTATCTTTCGAAATATTTAAGGGGGAAACATTAGGACTTGTGGGTGAATCTGGATGTGGTAAAACAACCGTTGGGAGAACCCTTCTTAGATTACTAGAACCTACATCCGGCTCAATTTATTTTAAGGGTCAAGATATTTCAAATCTTTCACGAAATAAACTCAGACCCCTTCGCCCCAAAATGCAAATTATTTTTCAGGATCCATATAGTTCTTTAAATCCACGAATGACAGTGGGCAGTATGTTGAGTGAGGCAATTCAAGTACATAATATTGTCCCGAATAATGAAGTTGAAAAAGAGGTACATCGATTATTAGATGTTGTAGGTTTACCAAAAGCACATTCTACAAGATATCCACATGAATTTTCTGGAGGTCAACGACAACGGATTGGTATTGCCCGGGCATTATCGGTTAAGCCGGAATTAATTGTCTGTGATGAAGCGGTTTCAGCCTTAGATGTATCTATTCAAGCACAGGTAATAAATCTCCTTAAAGAATTACAAAAAGAGTATAATCTCACATATTTATTTATTGCGCATGATTTATCTGTGGTGGAGTATATCTCAGATAGAGTGGCCGTGATGTACTTGGGTAAAATAGTTGAAATTGCAGATGCAAAAAAAATATACTCAAGCACATTGCATCCTTATACGAAAGCATTGATGTCAGCCGTACCGATTCCTGATCCTGATAAAAAATCTGATCGCATTGTCTTATCAGGGGATGTTCCAAATCCAGCAAATCCTCCTGTAGGATGTACGTTTCATCCTCGTTGTCCTTTGGCAAATGATGGAGAAAAGATTAGAAGTCAATGTATGTCAGAAATTCCCATTTTAGATGAAAAAGAATCTCAACATTTTGCATCTTGTCATCAAATATAATTGGTGGAAATAATGAATGCTATTAAGAATAATTCTCCATTTATTGGAGTTGCAGGTAATATTGGGGTAGGAAAAACAACTTTTACTGAAATTGTAGCAAAGCATTTTGACTTAAAAGAATATTATGAGTCGGTAATTGATAATCCTTATCTTGAGGATTTTTATGGAGATATGGGGAGGTGGAGTTTTAATCTTCAAATATATTTTTTGCATCACCGATTTTCTGGCCATATTGAAATGTCAGAAGGTTCTTTTGGGGTAATTCAAGATCGAACCATTTATGAAGATGTTGAAATCTTTGCAAGAAACTTACATGAAATGAAATTTATGTCTCAACGTGATTGGGATACATACTGCGATTTGTTTAGTAATATGGTTCGTTTTTTGAAAAGACCTGATTTGATTATTTACCTTCAAGCGAAAACGAATGTATTAATCAGTCGAATTGAAAATCGAAACAGAGATTTTGAACAAAAAATTGATGCTGAATATTTACATCGATTAAATTTATCCTATGAAAAATGGATAAAAAAAATAACTGATATTCCGATCTTAGTCATTGATACGAATGAGTTCAATATTTTTAAAGATTCAGAAAAGTTAAATAAAATTTTTAAACAAATAGAATTTAAACTGAATGAGTCTAAATAATAATTCTGTAAATATTGTGGTTTTTGCCTCTGGAAGTGGCTCAAATTTTAAGTCCATACATCAAAAAATCACAGATGGTGAAATTAATGGTAATATAAAATTAGTAGTAAGCAATAATCTTAAGTCGGGTGCATTGAAATATGCAATATCGGAAGGAATCCCCATATTTATTCATAATAAGGTTCGATACCCAAATGAATTAAAATATTATGAGTCACTTTCTAATGAACTGAAAAAAGCAAATGCCAATTTACTAGTTCTTGCGGGCTTTATGAATAAAATCCCTGACGCAATAGTGACTCAGTTTGAACGCAGAATATTGAATATTCATCCCGCACTGTTGCCCAAATTTGGAGGGAAAGGCTACTTCGGTATGAATGTACATCGAGCAGTATTAGAAGCTAAAGAAAAAGAATCAGGTACAAGTATACATTTTGTAAATAAAATTTACGATAATGGCCCCATTGTTGCACAATCAAAGGTTAACATATTTGACAATGATAGTCCAGAAGATTTAGCAAAACGAATTCTCATTGAGGAGCATAAACTTTACCCTGAAGTGGTAAAGGCTTTTTGTGAAGATAGAATTGTGTGGGAAGACAATAAACCAATAATTTTAAGGAATATTTAGTGATTAAACGTGCACTTATAAGTGTTTGGGATAAAGAAGGAGTCGTTGAATTAGGGCAATTCTTACAAAAAAATAATATTGAGATTCTTTCAACTGGCGGTACACAGACTGCATTAGAAAATGCGGGTGTAAAGGTAACATCAGTATCTGAAATTACCGGTACAGGAGCCGTTATGGATGGACGCGTTAAAACTTTAGACCCTAAAATATTTGGGGGTATTCTTGCGGATAGAAATAACCAGTCTCATCTTAGTGATCTAAAAGAAATTAATGGGTTGGAGATTGATTTAGTGGTGGTTAATTTTTATCCCTTTGTTAATGAGGCGGTGAATAAAAAATTAACATTTTCTAAAGCGATTGAGTTTATTGATATTGGGGGCCCTTCTATGATTCGAGCTGCTGCAAAAAATTATCATTCAATTGTGCCCCTATGCTCTCCATCTTTTTATGAAGAATATATGATCGAGTTTAAAAGTAATATGGGTGAGATTCCATTGCATATTAGGCAAAAATATGCTTGTGAAGTATTTTTTATGACATCCAAATATGAATCTGCGATTTATAATTATTTTAACAGTGAAACAGATGGGTTTTTACAAACTATGAATTTATCTCTCACAAAAGCTGAAGAATTACGTTATGGTGAGAATCCACATCAGGATGCAGCATTTTATCTCCCTACAGGGAAAGAACTTCCGTGGTACCAACTTCAGGGAAAGGCTTTGTCATATAACAATTATGCAGATATGGAATCTGCTATTGCGATGGTTTTAGAATTTGATGTTCCAGCCTGTGCAATTATCAAACATTCAAATCCATGCGGATTTGGTGTTGGGGATTCAATTCAAGATGCATATCATCGTGCAGTTTCAACCGATCCAGTCAGTTATTTTGGTGGAATTGTTGCCTTTAATAAATCGGTTGATAAAAATACTGCTGAAGCGTTATTGAAACCATTTTTAGAATGTATTATTGCTCCAGAGGTGACTCCTGAAGCATTAGCGATTTTGAAGAAGAAAAAAAATTTAAGAGTTGTGACTGTTGGCGAAAACTACAAACCTTCACATGATTCAATCAAATCAGTAGCCGGTGGATTTTTAGTACAGCAAAGAGATTCTGACCAAGGTGAATTGAATAATTTAGAAATTGTTACTGAACTTCAACCATCAACGGATCAACTTGCTGCAATGAAGTTAGGATGGATTTTGGTTCGCTATGTAAAATCAAATGGCATCGTTTATTCTAATTCTACGCAATTGTTGGGCGTGGGGGCTGGACAAATGTCACGCATAGATTCAGTGAAAATTGGTATTCGTAAAGTAAATGAAGCAGGTTTAAATTTGGATGGTTCCATTTTGGCTTCAGATGCTTTTTTCCCATTTGCTGACAGTATAGACATTGCTGCAAAGCAAGGGGTAAAGGTAATAATCCAACCTGGAGGCTCGATTAAAGATCAAGATGTAATCAATAAAGCAAATGAATTAGGCCTGGTTATGGCATTTACAAAAACACGACATTTTTACCACTAAAAGGTAGTTTTATGGCATTCTCGAAAATTTCAAATTTGGTTTCTGGCGATATCGCCATCGATTTAGGTACAGCAAATACGCTTATTTGGATGAAAGGACATGGTGTAGTATTAAATGAACCATCCGTAGTTGCGCGTAATAAAGTGAATAATGAGATTATTGCGGTGGGTACTGAAGCCATGGAAATGGTGGGTCGAACACATAGCGGTATTGAAACTATTCGCCCGCTTAAAGATGGGGTAATTGCAGATTATAGAATGAATGATGCAATGATACTTGGATTTATCCGAAAAATCAAACTCAGTCGTATTTCTCGTCCGCGAATCGTAATTTGTATTCCATCAGGGGTTACTGATGTGGAACAACGCTCTGTACGTGAGTCTGCTGAACATGCCAATGCTAGTGAAGTATATCTAATTGAAGAACCCATGGCCGCAGCTGTCGGTATTGGAATTGATGTGGACAAACCGGTGGGTAATATGATTGTTGATATTGGCGGTGGTACTACAGAGATTGCGGTTATTTCTTTAAATGGAATTGGCACCCTTGAAACCATTAGAAATGCGGGTGATGAACAAACCAGTGCAATAATTGAATGGTTTAAGAATCAACATAAACTTCATATTGGTGAAAGAACTGCTGAACAAATTAAATGCAATGTAGGTTCAGCAGTAAGATCGCAAGGTGAAAAAATTGCAGTTAAAGGACAGGACCAAATTACGGGTATTCCCAAAACAATTGAAATTTCCTCCGATGAAATTCGTCAAGCATTGACAGACACTGTTTATCAAATAATATCTGCCATTAAGAGAGCATTGGATAAAACGCCTCCCGAACATGCTTCTGATATCATTGACTTTGGGATAATTTTAACAGGTGGCGGAGCACTCCTTAAAGATTTAGATCTTCATATTAGAAATAAAACAGGTCTTCCTGTACATGTTGCAGAAGATCCCCTTCTTTCTGTTGTGAAAGGTACGGGTATGATTCTTGATGATTTAAAAAAATATAAAAGCGTACTCATCCAGCAATAATGAAATCCAATTGGATTGTATTCATTCATCGTGATACAATGATTCTTTGTATTACATTGTCTTTGTCGCTAATCCTATTATTCTCAAATAATTCAAAATTTATTGATGCGTTGGAAGCAGATATAACAGATTCTTATTTAATTATCACATCCCCTCAAAGATGGTATCGGGATATTCTTTCCACAAAGGAGCAAAACAACCTTCTGGTACAACGATTAATTCAACTTCGATTAGTCCATTCACAAAATGAACATTTTCGGATTGAAAATGAGAATCTACGCAAAATGTTAAATTTTTCAACTGGAACACCATTGAGCTTACTTCCTGCCAATATTACAAATAGACATTCAGTATTGCTCCAATCTATAATTATTGATGTGGGTGCAGATAGAGATATTCGGAAAAATCAACCTGTACTGGATATGATCGGCTTGATGGGAAAAACTATCTCAGTGGGAGAAATGGCTACAAAGGTACAGCTGATTACAGATAAAAACTATCGAGTGTCCATTAGAGTCGGTGAGCAAAGATCGTTGGGTATATTTATTCCAACACATGGAAAATTTGGAGTACTTGAAGGGGTTCGTAAAAGTATGGATTTGAATGTTGGTGAAATTGCCTATACTTCGGGAATTTCAGATATTTATCCTGCAAATATTCCAGTGGCTCGTGTTATTTCAGTCAACAAGGATAATGATCGACCCTTTCAAGATGTGAATGTGGAGATATTAGCAGAGCTTCAAAATTTTAACTATGTGTTTGTAGTACAATGAAAAATACTACACTCATTATACATTGTGTAATTTTGATTTGTGTTATTTTACTTCAAGCGTATTTCCCAATGATTTACATGGGGGATATTACAATATCGCCTGATATTGCATTGGTTTATATTTCCATTATGGCAATCTTATACAGCAGATTTAGAATTATTCTTCTTGCCTTTATTTTAGGTCTTTTACAGGATTTAATCTCCCAAGTCAGTTTATTAGGCCTTTTTTCATTTATCAAAAGTCTTAGTGCATTCAGTTTTGGATTCATCAAATTACATGAGTCCGTTTGGAATGTTAACCTAAAGCGATTTGTCTTAATATTAATTTATTTCATTCATTTTTTCATTTATTTTTATATTATAATAAATGATAATGGCTCTTGGATAATTATATTGCAATATTCGTTATTACAGACTATTTTTACATATGGCATTTTTGGGATACTCAATAGTTTTATTTTTAAAAGAAGAATAATTTAAGTGATCGGTGGTGTAGGTTCGATGCTGGGGCATCGCCGAAATATATTTTTAGTAATTACTATATTGCTCTTTATGAGTATTTTTGCACGTTTTTATACGGTCCAAATCATCAACTTTGAAACCTATTCTACAAAATCTGCAAATAATAGTGTTAGGAAAATAATTAATACAGCTCCCCGTGGAATTATTTATGATAGAAATATGATTCCAATTGTAGATAACAGACCAACATATGATCTTTCAGTTGTTCCCTTTGATGTGTCAGAGACTTTTAATTATACTCTTTTTGAAAAAATTACGGGGTTACCAGAAGCAGAAATTAAATCTAATATTCTACATGCCAAAAAGAGATTCTCCAGATTTAAACAATTTACATTAAAAAGACATGTTGATTTTGAAGAGCGATCTAGAATTGAAGAAAACAAATTAGAATTTCCAGGTGTTCACTTTTCTGAATTCCCTGCCCGATCATATCCAAATGAAGCAAAACTAACCCATATATTGGGATATTTACGTACAGTTACAGATGAGGTTTTAAAAAATGCAGATTCATCATTGAACTATCAATATGGAGATGTATTTGGATTTAGTGGAATAGAAAGGATTTATGAACATAACCTTCGTGGGAATGATGGTGTAGAATTTCGATTAGTAGATATATATGGAATAGATCATGGTGAATTTTTAACAGATAGAAAGTATGTAATTGAAATGGGTTCTCCATTAGTTTTATCTATCGATAGTAAACTACAAAAGATTGCAGAAGTATTATTTGAAGACAAAAAGGGTTCTGTGATTTGTATGAATCCCAAAAATGGGGAAGTGCTTGCATTCGTAAGTTCACCAGATTATGATTTAAAATCATTTGTTGGACCTATTCCCCAAAATTTGTGGGATGAGTGGAATCTAAATCCAAATAGACCCCTTATTAATCGAGGTATTCAGGGAACCTATCCGCCAGGCTCAATCTTGAAATTAGTTACCGCCGCATATGCCCTAGATAATAAAATTATTGATAAAAATTGGAGTGTTAACTGTAAAGGCTCATATCCTTATGGTGATAGAACATTTCATTGTTGGAATACCGAAGGGCATGGCCAAGTAGATTTAAAGAAGTCTATAAAATATTCTTGCAATATATTCTATTATAACCTGATACAAAAGATACCATTCAAAGATTGGTCACAAATTATTTCAAAATTCGGATTTGGTGAAAGAACAAGAATTGACCTTCCTGGTGAAAAACGAGGTCTTGTCCCAACTCGAGATTATATGAATAAAAAATATACCAGTAGGGGGTGGGGAAAAGGGAGTCTTCTTAATTTTGTAATCGGCCAAGGGGATCTATTGGCTACACCACAGCAAGTCATTCAAATTATGAATCTAATAGCAACATCAGGAAAGACGTATGCGCCACATATAAAGAAGAATATTAAAAGTGAACCATTAAATGTTACATTAGACAATTATACCTGGAATTTTTTGAAAGATGCAACATTTGCAGTTGTAAATGATAAAGATGGAACGGGAAAGAATGCCAATACAAAATTAGGAAAAGTCCACGGCAAAACAGGAACTGCTCAGAATCCACATGGAGAAGATCATTCATGGTTTTCCGGCTTTATTACATTACCTAATAATGAAATAATGACCCTAGTAGTCATTGTTGAAAATGGTGGAAAGGGTTCTATTATTGGCGCAACAGTAGCAAGAGAATTATTCAGTACATTCGCAGAGTTAAGCCAATGAATTGGATTTTGACTAAAATATTTTCACGCGATCCTGTTCTATCAATGAATTATAGGATAATCTTACCTATTATCTTATTATGTGCAATTAGCTTGGTTTTGCTACATAGTACCAGTGCAGAAACCCCATTAGTAAAATCCACATTTGGTCGACAACTTCTCTGGCTTGGAATTGGTGGAATTATCTTTTGGGGATCTCAATTTTTAAGGATTCAATTTTTTAATGAATATGCTTATCATTTTTATTTTCTGTTAATTATTGCAATTTTGGGTACTTATTTTATGCCAGTTAAAGGTGGGGCACATCGATGGCTTATGATTGGTCCATTAACTATTCAGCCCTCAGAAATGGGAAAGGTAATTATGGTATTTGTGTTGGCAAAATTTCTATCAGATCAACATGAAAATTTCAATCATCTCAATACCCTTTTAATGACCATATTTTTAGCAATATTACCTGCAGCGATTGTATTTAAACAACCAGATTTAGGAACCGCAATAATTTATTTAACCATTACATACCCAATGTTATATTGGGCCGGTGTAAGACCATTTTATTTGTTTACTGTGGTTGCACCGGTGATAAGTATTTTGGCAGCATTTAATATTATTGCATTTTACATCTGGATGCTAATCATAATTTTATTATTAATTTATAGCCAACCAAAACTGTGGGAAGGAGTAATTATTTTCATATTTAATGTAAGTTGTGGATTATTAGCACCATACATTTGGAATAATATTCTATATCCTCACCAACGGAATCGCATCCTTACATTATTAGACCCACTTAGAGATCCTCAAGGAGCAGGGTATCAGATTATTCAATCCATGACGGCTATTGGTTCTGGTGGTTTTTGGGGGAAAGGGTTAGGGGAAGGAACACAAACCCATTTACGCTATTTACCGGTTAGAGATACAGATTTCATTATTTCCGTTTCTGGTGAGGAACTTGGACTTATCAGTATTTTTCTAATATTATTTTCATATTGTATTTTTATTTATTGGATGTTGGTGTATGCTCAGAAATCAAGAAATAAATTTTCAAGTTTAGTTGTGATTGGATTTGCATCAATATTATTCGTTCATTTATTAATAAATATGGGAATGACTGTAGGTTTGTTCCCTGTTACGGGTTTACCCGCACCCTTTTTAAGCTATGGAGGGTCATTTCTATTAACCTGTTTTACAATGATTGGTTTGATAAATAATATCTCGAATAATGAGATTTAATCTGAGTTTGCAATTGCTCTGCAATTTTATAAAGTTGTAAATTTACCACATATTTTGTATGGTAATTTTTATTCAATGCCGGAGTACTATGTATTATAGAATTTCTTCGTTTATTTCTAAGACATTTTTTTTATCACTTATAATTATTTTTTCAAACTGTGCGGGGTTTAGAAGTTCAGTTCAGAATGACCCTTTTAAAGAATTTTCCCGTCCTGCTTCAGACACTTCTTCTGAAGAACACCTTGACAGTAAAAAACTTTATGTGTATTTAAAACAGCAAAAAGATGAAATTTCAGAATTAGAAAGTAAAATTGATTCATTAACCCAATCAGTTTCTATACTTGATAAAAATTTTGAAATATTAAATATTGATTTAGATTCTTTAGTTAATATCCATACCCAGCAAAATTTCCTTGATGAAAATGACACGCAAATTGATGTAGTCAATACCATGATACGGTTAAAGAATAAAGTTAAAATATTAGAGGATAGAGCATTTTATACAGATAGCTTGTATTTTGAAATAGTAAATGATTTAGTCCAAATTGAAAATAAAATTGTATCTCTAACTTCATCTTATAAAGAAATGATTCAATTGAAAACGAGTGGGTCAATTAAAGACCTTCCTTCTATTAGTGATGAAGAATATACTGCACGCTATATCGAATCTTTATCTTCATATCAAAATGGTGAATGGAACAAAAGCTTGGATGGATTTACCTATTTGATTGCTGTGAATAGTTCGCACGACTTAGCAGATAACTGCCAATATTGGGTAGGTGAAGTTTATTATGCCCTTAAAGATTATAAACGTTGTATAAAAGAATTCGAAAAAGTATTTGCATTTCCGGGAACCAATAAAGCAGATGATGCACAATATAAATTAGGATTGTGTTATCTAAATGTTAGTAATAATTCCGGAGCATTAGAAGAATTCACGAAATTAATTGAATATTACCCTAATAGTGAATACTATAAAAAATCACAGCAATACATCAAACAACTTCAATAAAAATTAATTAAGGTAAAAATGGCACCATTAAAGCTCTTTTATGTATCTTCAGAAGTAGCTCCATTTTCTGAAACTTCGACTGTTGCGACTTTCTCTCGGAGATTTTCATCTATTCTTAATGATAGAGCGGATGTGGATATTCGATTAACAAAACCAAAATATGGGTTTATTAGTGAACGAAAGTATGTATTAAGGGAAGTTATTCGTCTTAAAGAAATACCTGTTAATTTTGGTGGAGAAGATCGAATTGCAAGTATGAAATCTGCATTTATCCCAGAAACTCGGGTTCAAATTTATTTTATGGAAGATGATCAATATTTTAAACCCCTTCCAGAATTACTATATAAAGCAAGAAATGGAAGAGTATTTAAGGACAATGATGAGAGATTTGCATTCTTTGCAAGGGTTGCATTAGACACATTAAAACGTTTATATTGGTCCCCAGATATAATTATTTGTAATGATTGGCAAATGTCATTTATTCCCCGTCTCTTAAAAGAACAATATAAAGATGATCTCTTTTATGAAAATATGAAAACCGCATTTTTCTTACATTCATTTGATGATTATAGAATGTTCTCCAAAGATTCTTACCAAAAATTAAACTTAATTCCCGAGGGTAGGGGTAAATATTTTGATAATGTTAAATCCGCAATTGAACATGCTGATTTTGTGGTTGCAATCAATGATGAAAAAGGTTCATTAATGGAAGACCTAAAGTCAAATAGAACAATAAAAAAAATATTTGAACAATCTCAGCATTTAGTCGTTGACTTGCCTAAGAATGCGGACAGATCTATTTGGGTAAATGCAACTAATGACATTGAAGCTGCTTTGCGTAAAATCTAAAATAAATTGGTAAATATGATTAAGCTTAATAAGGTCGGTATGTTAATTATCGGCCTTTTCATTTTAATTACTGGATGTGATAATGACCCTTTGGAATTGACACCATTAGAAGGGGAATCCTTAGTACGTACCGTTTTTACACTCATTGAAGATTCTAAATCCGTCCAAGATTCCGTATTAATTGGTTCCAGTAAAACCCTTTATTCGGGTTATGTGGAAGATGATAAATTGAGCACTATTTTATTATCATTAGATTATGATAATTTCCAAGAACACCCAATTTGTCTTTATGGGAATGATAGTCTTAACAATATCGAAAACATCCAATTTGAATTCAGATCCCTCCAAACAATAATGGATTTAGATTCTAACTTATTTGTTGATACTACGGCACTAACTATTGGTCTTTCGATGACCAATTCGTGGAGCGAGGATAGTGATTTAGTAAATTTTCCAGAATTTTCAGATGATGCCAGTATTATAATTATTGACTCGTTTAAAATTACAGAAAACTCACTTCAAATCACAATCGTTGATTCATTACAATTATTAGAATGGTGTAACTCTCAAAGTCAATATTTAATAATTAAATATGAGCCTGAATTAAACACACTCCCCGAAGATATACTGAAATTATTAGAATTCTATTCTGCTGAGTTTACCATCAGTTATCGACCTGAAATCAGTTTTGATTACAACCTATTGCAAGCCACAAACAAATCTTCAAATAAATTTCTAATTGATGGTATCGAAATTAGTTCAGATTTATCTGAATCAAGTGTACATGTGGTGAGTGATAGCACCTCTCAATCATGGTCAAGAATATATTTATTGAATGTTGAGCCTACAGATAATTTTTCACCATTAGAAGATGTGCTTTTAAATGAGTCAATTGTAATTTATGAGTTAGATTTTAATGATGAACCTGTAATAACTTCTGAAATGCTTGAAGTAGAGACAGAAATTCTAACATTAACTATTCAATTAAATGAAGAAATTATTGATAGTATTGATACCTTTGGTCTTTCAATTTTAGATAATAGCATTATTGCCTATTCCATTAGTTCTGATTTGTCTGGTGATAATTATGATGAAGACACAAACCCAGAGGGTACTGAAAATAATATGGTATTTGATGAGGGTGAAAATTTTCTTGATTTCGGAATTGATAAATGTCCAGATCAATTTGAAGATGGGAATGATAGCTGTCTAGTTTTACTGACTGATTTTGATTCAACTGAATTTAATTGTATTGCTTCTGATGAGATTGAAGTCGATATGAATTGTATTTATAATACACTGGGAACCGAAGGGAATGGGGTTCTAGATTGGGAAGATTTAGCTGATGAAGATGGAAATTTTAATGGAATTTGGGATAATGGTGAAGGTGAAAAGTGGGAAGATGTAGGGAGTGAGGGTTGTACTGATGAATTTGAAGATGGTGAAGGTGCTTGTTTAGAAACCCAGAATACTGAATTTATTGAAGGCTCAGATCCAAATGGTGATAATTATAATATTGATCCTGCTGGTGATGATTTTGATGAAGATGCCAATTCAGGGACAGAAAATAATGAAAATTGGGAAGAAGGTGAATTGTTTTTTGATATTGGCTGTGATGGTATTCCTCAAATAGTTGATGATGATGGTACCCAGGGAAATGAATTTCATGATGATTGTGAGCCATTTAATGATACGGGAATTGACGGATTGTATTCTTCGCAAGAAGAAGGGTATAACTATTCAGGGACCGAAGGTAATGCTATATATAATTCAGGTGAATCTACTGATGCCGGTGATGAAGATGGGTGTTTGAATCAATTTGAAGATGGTGAAGGTGGTTGTCTGTATGAAATTAATCTCAATTATATAGAGGGCTCTGACCCTAATGGTGATGATTATATTATTGATCCAAATGGTGATAATGAAGATGGTGATGGAAATGGAGTCATTGATTGGACAGACACGAATGATGATGATTTATATAATAAAGATAATGAAATAGGCGAATATTTTTATGACTTTGGTACTGATGGTGTAGTTGATACGGATGAAGCTTTTTCTGAAGTTAATTTTTTAAATATTCTAACTGGCTATGATCAGGAACCTGGAGACCTTGGCCCTTATAATAATCATACTATCACAAAGGACTCTGAAGAAATTATCTTCCCTCCTCAACCTGAATTAGAAACATCAGATGCTGTTTTGTGGATATCGAAAATCACTCCCCTTGAAAATAATCAGTTTGAATTAAAATTTTCAATTTTTGCAGTAAAAGAGATAAAGTCACTTTCCTTTTCTTTAACACATGATCCATTAGATTGGATTGATACTACATTTGTATCTCAATCTTTTTCATCAAATGATTATACGGCAAAATTTGTAGATGATATATCCGTTTATAAAATCAATGATCTTGAAGATGAAACTCAACTAACATTGAATTATAGCCATGGCATCACTTCAAATATGGATTTTGTAAATATTGATTCTTCTAGAACTCCTATTGAAATTTCTTTAAGTGATTTTATTGATGAAAATATAAATGTATTATTATCAAATGAGTATACGCAACTGATTCTTCCCATTGATACTGATAATTCAATTATTGATGAGTATGGTGCGAATTTAGTTTTATCGGGAATTATTAATGAAGAAACTCAGCCACTTATTACGATTAATATTTCACAAAATGATGAGCATATAATTATTCCCATGAGTACATTGTTACAGAAATATATAAATGGACAATATATTAATTATGACGGGTTCGAACTAAGTTTAGATGGTTCAAAATATAATTTTTCAAATATTATTCTTCTGAATAATGCCTATTTAGAGATTGTTCATTCACAATGAAAGTTTTATTTAATATAATCATTTTAGTAAGTTTTACTTATTCATCATCACTATCCTTTAATGGTTTTGGTGTTGAAAATACAGGGATTGATCCTGCTGCTAATGGCTTGGGTCAATCCATACTTTTTTCTGGAAGACCAGATGGTGTAGTGCAATCAGCCATGTCCACACTACATAAGTCCCCCCTGACAAAAATCCATATTGTTAATAATTTCAATCAATTATCAGTATTAGATGTAACCAATACCACCCATTCAATTTCTTCTATTGGTTTTTCATTTCCGTTTAGGAAGACACATTCAATCTCAATCGGATTATCTCCACAAACACGTACAGATTTTAGCATTTCTCAACCCAATTATGAATTTATTACTGGTAGCAGTAATGTAGATCCAATAGCGATTAAACATTCATATAATTATTCAGGAGGAATATCAAGTTTATATATTGGATTTTCTTCAGGGTATTTTGATAAGATTGACTTGGGATTTAAATGGAATATCCTTTTTGGAAATTTATTTGCAGAGAAAATTACCGATACCTATAGTTTCAATTATAATTTAGGTAATTGTATTCCTGATTTGGATGGAGGCTATATAAACGATGCCTGCATTAATTTGAATCCTAATTCAACTTCAATTTCAAATAACACTTATAATTTTAATGGGCACTCATTTACCATTGATGGAAGATCAGAATTTAATTCCCATGGAATTGCAGCATCGATGACTATTGATGGTCCACTTACTGTAAATAAATCGATAGTCAACAATTCACTTTCTGGTGAAGATGACTTAGAATCAATTGATGAATTTATCATTGGTAATTTTAGTTGTGGATATAAGTTTGAGCCTCAAGTAGGGTCGGGAATAATTATGGAACTCCAACAGAATTTAAGTGCATACAATGCATTTTCAAATCAACTCTTTGAAACGCAAGAACCCTCAACGTCTTCAATTCATGGTGGAGTATTTAGGAGTTTTGAGAACTCTAGGATTGGTTTTTGGAATTCAATAACACTTCGTGGTGGATTTATGTTAAAACAAATAAATTATGATGAATATACCGTACAAGATAATGCATTTACCATAGGATTTGGATTTACGTATTTAAATAATACGAATGAAATTAATATTTCACTTTCATCCGGTATGAGAAAAACAGAAAATGATATTTACCTTGATGAAAAGTATATCAATGTTAAATTTGGAATTTCAAGTGGAGATACTTGGTTTAAAAAAATGAGGAGAAAGTAGATTGAAGCAATTTATTAATATTACAATTTTAAGTATGTTATTGATAGTGGGTTGTACACCCCCAGCAGGTGGGGCATCACCTGATTCTGGGCCGCGTTTAACACCAACACAGCTTTTAGAAAGAAATATGGAATGTGAAATGTATGTAAGTTCTATATCTGTAAATTTTGCTAATAGAGATTATCAAGGGTCAATAAATAATTGTAATAAAATCATAAATGAATTAGGTTGTCAAGAATATTACGCAGAATATATATATGATTATTTTGGTAGAAGCTATGCAATGTTAGGAAAATTAGATAGTGCCAATTATGCATTCAAACAGGGCCTAAAATATATAAAAAATGACGGGAATTTATATAGCGTTGCTGCTTGGAATGCAGGGAATTTAGGAAGCTTAGAAGAACAGATTTACTTTTTAGACCAATGGTTAGCCCTTGATGAGTCAAATACTAAAGTCCTTGAAGAATTAAGTGACGTTTACAATAAACATGAAATGTATGAGGAACAAATTTCCATATTAAATCAATGGTTGAAACTTGAGCCAGCAAATAAAAAGGCAAATGGAGAGAAAAAAAATGCATATTCAATATTGGGGAAAGATGAATTTATTGTAGACAAAGAACGGTGGGAAATAGAACCTTCAAATATAAATTATGGTTTAGATTATTTAATAGGGCTTGAAAATGCTGATATGAATGAAGAAGTGGTTGCCGTTTGCCAGTCACTCCTTGTTTATGATAAATTTAATACAAAAGTTCTGAAGTTTTTAGGTGACGCACATCTAAATGAATATAATTATGAGTTAGCATTAGAAGCCTATAAGAGTTTAGTGCTTATAAACCCAATTAATTATAAAGTCATTATGGAAATTTCAAAAATCTATATTGATACAGAAGATTATAAAAGTTCCTTAGAATGGGCTGAAAAAGCAATAAAAATAAGTGGAAGGAAAGGTGAAGCCTATTCCCAGCGGGCCGATGTATTTTTTTCCTTGGCTGAATCATGTCGTGAAGAATTGAATCATTGGGATAGAGCGATATATGAATTTGCATGGGAAGATTATAATGAAGCTATTAACAAGGGCTTTTATCAAAAGAAGAAAAGACGAGATTTTATAGCTGAAAATTTTATTACAACAATTGGAGTTTGGTTTCAATTAGAACCTAGAACAGAAATTGATTTAGAAAAATGTCCACTAGAATGTTACTCATGGGTGAATAGGGTTTTAGAAAAAAAGTAAAATGATAATTTCAATGGGAGCAGATCATGCGGGATTCTTTGTGAAAGAAAAAATCAGAGAATATTTGGAGTCCAAAGGTTATACCATTTTAGATAAAGGTGCCTATTCTGAAGACTCTGTAGATTATCCTGAATTTGGTCATGCGGTTGGTAATTCTGTTCAAAGTGGAGAATCTACAAAGGGTATTGTTGTTTGTGGGTCTGGAATTGGTATTTCCATGGCGGCAAATAAAATTGAAGGTATTCGTGCGGCACTTTGTACCACGCCTGAACATGCCCAAATGAGCCGTTTACATAACGATGCAAATGTGTTGGCAATAGGTGCGCGAATGACAGATTACGACGTGATTACAGATATTGTTGATACATGGTTGAGTACAGAATTTGAAGGTGGTCGTCACTCAAGAAGAGTTAATAAAATAGAAGATTCATGAGTTCACATTTAAAATCACATGATTTAGAAATATTTAATTCGATTCAAGCTGAATTTAATCGTCAGACGGATACACTTGAACTTATTGCTTCAGAAAATTTTACCAGCAAAGCGGTTATGGAGGCCGTTGGATCGGTACTCACCAATAAATATGCGGAAGGGTATCCGGGTAAGCGTTATTATGGTGGATGTGAAGAAGTAGATGTGGCTGAAAATATTGCCCGTAATCGTGTGAAAGAGCTGTTTAATGCAGAATATGCCAATGTTCAACCCCATTCGGGTTCACAGGCCAATATGGGCGTATATCTCACATTCATTAAACCCGGTGACACGGTTTTGGGTCTAAACCTCGCCCATGGTGGACATCTCACTCATGGTAGCCCTGTAAATTTTTCAGGTTCATTATATAATTTTGTATCCTATGGTGTTTTAAAAGAAACGGGGAGAGTAGACTTTGATGAGGTATTGCGATTAGCTAAAGAACATAAACCTAAATTAATTGTATGCGGTGGTAGTGCATATCCTCGATTTATTGAATTTGAACAATTCCGTCAAGTTGCCGATGAAGTAGGAGCATTTTTAATGGCTGATATTGCACATCCATCTGGGCTTGTGGCTTCAGGATTCCATCCATCACCATGGCCCCATTGCCATGTGGTAACATCCACAACCCATAAAACTTTGCGAGGGCCACGTGGGGGATTAATTTTAATGGGTAAAGATTTTGAAAATACATGGGGTAAAATTGCCCCAAAATCAGGTCGCGTGAAAATGGTGTCAGAACTCATTGATTCAGCAGTGATGCCAGGCATGCAAGGGGGACCTCTTATGCACGTAATTGCTGGTAAAGCCGTGGCCTTTGCCGAAGCACTTCGACCAGAGTATACATTATATTGCCATCAAATTATTGACAATGCCCAAGCATTAGCCAATACCCTTTTAGAATTTGGGTATGATTTGGTTTCTGGTGGTACCGACACGCATGTAGTTTTATTGGATTTAACCAAGACTGGGGTTACGGGTAAAAAAACTGAGAATTCCCTTGAAAGGGCCGGTATCACAACCAATAAAAATATGGTACCATTTGATGAGAGAAGTCCAATGATTACCAGTGGAATTAGAGTGGGAACCCCTGCTATGACCACTCGTGGAATGGGTGTGGAAGAAATGAAAACCATTGCAAATTTAATTCATCAGGTGATTCAAAATATTGAAGATGAAAATGTTATTTCCAACGTAAAAGATGAAGTAGCTAATTTATGCAATGCATTTCCATTATATGAGGAAATTACGGCATGAATTGCCCAAAGTGCAATTCAGATGAATCTAAAGTAATAGATTCACGATCAATTCATAGCGGTAAAAGTATTCGTCGCCGTCGTGAATGTATTAGTTGTCAATTTCGTTTTACCACCTATGAATATATTCAGGAAAAGCCAATTATGGTGATAAAAAAGTCTGGGGATCGAGAAGAATATAATCGCAATAAATTAGAAAGTAGTTTCCATATTGCCTGTCAGAAACGTCCAGTTTCTGAGGAAGTTATTCAAAAAGCAATTCTTTCAATTGAAGATCAAATCAATAATATTTCCAATGTGGAAATAAATGCGACATTAGTAGGTGAATTAGTCATGGAAAAACTTCGTGTAATTGATAAGGTAGCATTTATTCGATTTGCATCAGTGTATCGAGAATTTCAAGACATCGGTGAATTTCAAACACAAATTGACGATTTAAAAGATTAATTCCTCTCTTGCATAGCATCTTGATAATGTGCTATTATCGATAAATGCTCAGAATTCTTATATATCCAATTCACATATTCATTCGCTTCTTCGAGGGGTTAGCTGAATATGTGATACTCATGTCTAAAATGTTTAGATCGGTCAAATCTTGGAATCTTTATCTGGGATTTACAGCAGATCAAATGGTCAATATTGGAGCCCAATCCATTCCCATTGTCATGCTTACATCTTTATTTTCAGGAATGGTAACCTCAGTTCAAGCCGCATATCAATTTGAATCTGGATTTGTTCCCAATTGGTTTGTGGGTAGTGTAGTCGGTGAATCTATAATATTAGAGTTAGCTCCTATGATAACTGGACTTGTTATGACAGGTAAAATTGGTGCGACTATTACCGCAGAAATTGGTACAATGAGAGTGACAGAACAAATTGATGCACTTGAATCGTTATCATTTGACCCTGTTTCTTTTTTAATTATGCCTCGTGTACTCGCTGCGGCGGTTATGTTTCCCATTCTTGTTATTGTTGCAGATTTTTGCGGGATTTTAGGCGGATTATTTGCGGCACAACATGCAATGGATGTGAGTACACAGGAATTTTTTAGGGGATTTAGAACATGGTTTAGACCATGGGATGCATGGTTTGGTTTAATAAAAGGACTCTTTTTTGGTATTGCTATAACTTCTATAGCATCATATAAGGGATTCACTACTGAAGGTGGAGCTGAGGGTGTGGGTCGTTCAACTACGTCCACAGTTGTAATCTCCTGTACAACCATTGTATTATTAGACTATATATTGGCAGAAATTTTTTTATGATAGAGGTGAAAGAAATATATAAATCTTTTGGAAGTAATAATGTTTTAAAGGGTATATCTTTCAAAATAAATCATGGTGAATCGGTGGCAATTATTGGTAAAAGTGGTATTGGGAAGTCTGTACTTTTAAAACATTTGATTGGACTTATTAAACCAGATTCAGGCGAAGTGTGGGTAGAAGAAAAATTGGTTAATAGTTTGTCATTTTCTCAACTTCAGGAAGTTCGTGCTCAATGTGGAATGGTATTCCAATTTGGTGCCCTTTTTGATTCAATGTCGGTGAAAGAAAATATTGGACTTGCATTGTCCAAATTATCCAAAATGAATGCTGAAGAAGTAGATTTACAAATTACTAAATCACTACAAGAAGTGGGCATGGAAAATTCAGAAAACCTTATGCCATCATCGCTTTCTGGTGGAATGAAAAAACGGGTAGGTATCGCCAGAGCCATTGCCATTAAACCTAAATATTTATTATATGATGAACCTACAACAGGTCTTGATCCGGTAATGACGGATAGTATTAATCGACTAATTTTAAAAATACATAAACATGAAGATGTAACATCTATTATGGTTACCCATGAATTGAGAACGGTATTTGAAGTGGCGGAAAGGGTGATTATGATTCATAATGGAAGAATTAAATTTGACGGTACTCCAGAACAAATTAAACTCTCAGAAGACAGAGTGGTTCAACAGTTTATCTCTGGAGATAGCACATTATTAGAAGTGGAGGCATGATGAAATTCAGCAAATTCTTTTGGATGGGGTTACTTATATTTGTTTTAACGGGGCTCTTTGTCATCGGAATTATGTATGTACAGGATATTTCTCTCAAAAAATCAAATTATTCATTCACCGTTATTTTTGCCAATGTTCAAGGATTAAATGAAGGTGATGATGTAAATATGTTGGGCAAACGTATTGGAAAAGTTTCCCGTGCAAAAATTATTGGCCAAAAAATTGCCGTTGAATTATCCATTGATAATTCGTTTGCATTTAAAATTCCCATTGATTCAAAAATTGAGGTAAAAAGTGAAGGATTAATGGGTTCAAAATATGTTTCAATTAATCCAGGCGTAAATGATAAAAAGTATATTCTTGCTGGAGAAACAGTTGAAGGTCAACGTGAGTTTGATTTTTCAGAAATTACGCCAGGGCTTGTTCCCATTACCCAAGATTTAGGTGTATTTGCCCGTCGTTTAAAAGCAACTCTTGGGGAAGAAGAAAAAGATCGAATACGAAATACTATTCAAAATATTGAATCATTGACATCTGAGTTAGATGGCTTTGTAAAGGGGTATAGAGATGTACTATCTAAATCTGAGATGGAAAATTTGAGAGAGATTGTCAATAATTTGAAAATAACTTCAGAATCCATTAAGGATAAAGTTGATAATGATTTATCTCAAATTCTTTCTGGATTCAAAAATGTGTCAGATCAGTCTGAAGATTTAAAACAGGCCATCATTAATTTGAAATCCAGTAGCGAATCACTCAATTCATCATCGAAGAAATTTGAGAGTATATTGAACAAAATTGATTCAGGCCAAGGGACATTGGGTAAAATGATAAATGACCCAGGGCTATATGATAATCTAATGGCTTTATTTCAGGATGGTAGAGAATTGGTTCAAGATATTAAGGATAACCCCACCAGGTATATGAAAGCCTATTGGAAGGGTAAAAAATAGTGGATTTCATCCTTTCTTGTCCACATTGTAAATCTATATTGATTGAGAATGAAGATGTATCCAAATTAAATTGTGGAAAATGTGCCATAGAATTTGATATAAAAGAGGGGATTCCCATTTTAATTCCAAAAACTTCGGAACCTTTACAAAAATAGTACTTTTGATAGAGAGTACGGATTGTATTAATCCGTCAAAAAGATTTATATTTATACATAATTTTTGGAGAATATTTATAGACATTTGATACTGGGATTTGCGTTGAGATTACAAATCTGGGTTTTATACCCCAAATCGTGAAAGTGCAATCCTTGTGATATTGTCTATGCTTAGCCGAGCGTGTCATAAGGTTGCTCGGTTTTTTTATTTTATACAGAAAAGGAAATAATGAAGAGAATTACTCAAATTTTATGTTTATTTATGTTGATTACCCATTTGTTTGCGGTGGGTGAAGCCGGGGCCATCTTTCTACTGATTGCCCCGGGTGCAGGCCCAGCAGGAACAGGTGAAGCCCAAGTGGCCAAAGCAGATGATGCATATGCATCCTATTATAATCCGGCAGGATTAGGATTTTTATCGGGCAGTGAAGCCGCTGGGATGCATGTAAATTGGCTCCCCAATTTGGCAGATGATATCTATTATGATTTTTTAACTTACCGAAGAGAAATAGTCGGTATTGGCTCCTTTGGCACTCATCTCATATTTTTAAATCTTGGTTCGCAAGTTCAAACCGATGCTGAGGGTAATGAGTTGGGGAATTTCAATAGTAATATGTGGGCCATTACCACCAGTCTGGGTACCAATTTAAGTGAAACGTCTTCTGTAGGTATCGGATTCAAAATTTTACAACAAAACCTAGGGCCAGGGGCAGGCTCAGAAGCCAATGAAGGGAAATCTACTGATTTCTTATTTGATGTGGGCTATCTAAAAAAATATTCGTTTGGTAATTTTGGCTTAGCAATAACAAATATTGGTCCCAAAATTTGGTTCCAAGATCAATCACAAGCCGATCCAGCACCCACCAATATGAGAATTGGCATATTTTCGAATATTTATAATGATGGCTTTAATAAAGTAAATATCATGTTAGATGCCAATAAATTGTTGGTTTCTCGTTATCAAGCAATGGATTGGAATGGTGATGGAATTATATCAGGTGACAAGGAAAAGGCTCATGATGATCCTTGGTATAAAGCAGTATTTACGTCATGGTTAGACGATTGGTATTATGGGGGTGATTATGATTTAGATGATGACGGTATTATTGGTGGTAATAATTGGTTTGATTATGATTCTGAGTATGGAATATATTCAAATGATTTAAACTGGGATAATGAAATCCATTCTGGTAATGGAAAAATAGATGAGAATGAATTATTTGAATCAGAAGTTGATTTTGGTAATTCAGAATATGGGAATTATAGTCTTGATTGCGATGTATCTTCATCTGGGACTAATCCTGAAGATTGCAAGGAAAAAGGATCTGGCGATGACCGATCTTTCACTACTGAATTAAAAGAAATGGTGTATAACATGGGTGCTGAATATTGGTACACGGATAATTTTGTGCTCCGTGGAGGTTATATCTATGACCAAGAAGGTAAAATTACCAATCCCACATTTGGTGCAGGAATTCGCTTTGCCCAATATGGTTTTGATTTTGGCTATACTGCAGGTGAGCAGGGGCATCCTCGAGCAAATACCATGTTCTTTTCTGTAAACATCGCCCTCTAAGTTGTTTAGAAAATCATATTTCGTTTTTCTGTGTCTAATTAGCCTCGACTTCGGGGCTAATTTGCTTTATTCCCAATCTGGTTTTTCACATGTTTTGGGAATCATGGTTGAATTCCCATATGAAGATATTGATGACCCTCTCACCACAGGACGAGGTACTTTTTTAGAAAAAGATACTTCTCAGTATTCAGTGGATACAACCTTACTCTGCTCTGGATTTAAGGTTGATTCACCTCCCCATAATCAATCCTATTTTAAAAATCAAATTCAAGCCATCAGAAATTATTATAATTCCGTTTCAAATGGAGAAGTTACTTTTGACTATTCTATTTTAGAGACCATGTATACTGTAACACTACCCATGCGAGATTATGCAATAAATGATCAAATGTTGGCTACATTTTTTACTGAATCTATTTCCATGGCAAATGAAGAAATAGAAGATGAAATTAACTCATTAGGGCTAAACCCCAATGATGTCCTATTGGTTGTTTTTCATGCGGGAATGGGGCAAGATTTTTCGGTCCCATTTATTGACCCCACCAGTCATGATCTTAAATCTGCATTCGTAGATGATGAGATGTTAGAAGGCATTGATTTAGTGTCAATTTCAGGCGTGGTAATTAGTCGAGGACTAATTCTCCCTGAAACACAGAATATGCTCTATTATGATGTAGTTCAAGATATCTTTCCATCAACTGATGATTTATGTGATATTCAAGTAGGGCTCACGGGGACATTTGCATTATTGATGGGATATGCTCTAGAACTCCCCCCATTATTTAATACAGAAACTGGCATGGCAGGTGTGGGTGTATTTGGACTCATGGATCATGGCTCTAATAATGGGCGAGGGGTGATTCCTGCACCACCCACCGCATGGACAAGAATAAAACAAGGTTGGTCAACAGAAACGATTATTAGAGAATCAGGTGAGTTCTCCATTGATTCCCGTTACCAGAATGGACAAATTTATCGAATTGACATTTCAAATAAAGAGTATTTTCTCATTGAGAACCGTAATAATTGGATTTTTGAAAATGCGGATATTGACTCATTACGTAGGAAGGAAGAGAATAAGGTTTCAGATGATCAATTCGGTCATTGGTTCGACACGGTGTTGAGTGAACTTTCAGAAATTCAGTTTGATACTTTAGGAGGTGTGTTTACTGAATTCGAGAATTATGATTATGGACTTCCCGGTTCGGGGTTATTGATTTGGCATATTAATGAACCGGATGAAAATGAAATTCTAAATGGTATAAACAATGATCGCTATAACCAAGCTATTCAATTAGAAGAAGGGGATGGTGCTGTGGACATCGGCTATAGTAGTGCACATCCGTTATTTACCCAGCATGTAAATGGTTGGGAATTTGATTTATGGTATGCAGATAATTTTTATTATTTTGAGTATGGGAATCCTGAAGAGTCCAAATTTAATGATGAGAAAATTCTAACTTTTGATAAAAATACGCGCCCCAATACAGATGCAACCGATGGCGCACGGTCAGGAATTCGCATAAAAGTCCTCGATAAAGCATTGAGTGAAATGAGATTTTCAGTGGAATTTGGTGTGGATTCAGAATATGAAGTAGAAATATTATCTGAAGATGAAATAATAATTCTTGGTAATGGCCAAATAGGGGATGTGGGTAATATTTTTTATGCTTTTGAGAATAAAATATATCAAAAGAATTCTGCAAATGAATCTGAGTTTTCAAATTTAGATTCATATAATAGTGTATTGTGTTTTGATGAATCATGTGGATCATTTGTTGAAGATAGTCAAGTTGCAATTACATATTTAAACATTGATAGTGAATTCACTAGTGCATCAGATTATTTTGTAATTGGTAATTTAACTTCAATTATTGAAACAGAACCATTATCAATTAAAGTATCTCTAGGTGATATTGATGGCGATGGATTGGATGAGTTAATTTATGTGGTTGATAGCTCAATTGTTATCGAAAATTATCCTAATTATACTGATGTAAATGGATTCCTTGTACATGGTCGTTTTTATGGACAACCTATAATTGCAGACATCATTGATGTGGGGGATGACCATCCTGAAATAATTTGTAGAGAAGGTAATCATATTACCATACTATCTCACAAGGGGGAGCGTCTAAAAGAGATTGCTGCATTCTCTGACCAACAAATTGCTATTGTACCCAATTGGAGAGAAAATAAAGCAGCACTTATTGATGGGGCACAACTTCTGTTATTTGCATTTGATGCGGATGATAGTTATTGGTTGAACGAATATAGTCAATCATCAAATTATCCAGAGTCCACAGGAGTTCATTTAGAACAATCTTCATTTGGAATTACAAATGAATTAAATGCATATAATTATCCAAATCCAGTGCGAGATGAAGGTACACGATTCAGATTTTTTGTAGGTAATGCAAATTCTGCCTCCGTTAAAATATACGATGTAATGGGACTCCATTTAGAAACTCTCCAAAGTAATCAAATTTGGGTAAAAAATGAATTTAATGAAATAGAGTGGGCACCTAGTTCTGATGTTCACGCGGGACTATATTTTGCGGAAGTTTCATTAGATTCAGGTGAAAGTGAATTGGTGAAAGTAGTGGTCATTAGGTGAGATTATTCTACCCACTATTGTTAATTTCATGTATTTTTTCTCAGACTTGGAATAATCACCCAGAACTAGAATGGCATACGTTTGAAACTGAGCATTTCATTTTTCATTATCATAATGAAACGGAAAGAAGTTGTCGAGAAGCGGCAATGGTAGCAGAAAGTATATATACTCCCGTTACTCAATTTTATGATTTTGAACCCGATTCTAAAACCCATATCACCCTAAAAGACACTGACGATTATGCCAATGGTGCCGCCTATTATTATGATAATAAAATTGAAATTTCGGCACTCCCTTTAGATTTTGATTTGAGGGGTTCACATCGGTGGTTGCAAAATGTAATCACCCATGAGTTTACCCATATAATTCAAATTGGGGCAGCCATGAAATACCCTAGACGATTTCCTGCGGGATTTGTGCAGATTATGGGTTACGAAAATGAGAAACGTCCCGATGTACTTTATGGATATCCCAATATAATTATTTCATACCCTATACCGGGAGTGGCTGTTCCACCATGGATGGCAGAAGGTACCGCCCAATTAATGTATGATGGAGCTAATTATGATTATTGGGATTCTCACCGAGATATGACCTTGCGCGATCGAGTGCTCAATGACAACCTCCTCTCATTTGATGCCATGAATTCATTTGGTAAACGGGGAATTGGAAATGAGGCTACATACAGTATGGGATTTAAATTTTCACAATATTTGACAGAACGGTTTGGGAGTGATGTACTAAAAAAAATTACCTATTCACTTTCGAGTCCAATAAATTATTCAATTTCATCAGCCATAGAAAAGTCGACGGGAATTACTGGCGATCAACTTTATGGTGAATGGGCTGAATCACTTAAAGATGATTATGCTGAATTCGATGAGAAGATTCAAAAATATAATTTAGGTGGTGAAATTATTGAAGATGAAGGAACTACCAATATTTACCCCGTTTGGTCACCTAATGGAGAAAATTTTGCATTCCTCTCAAATAAAGAGAATGATTATTTTGGCCAAACCAATTTATATGTGTATTCGTTTGAAGATTCCACATCTAAAAAAATTGCAGGTGGAGTAAAAATGGCCCCCACGTGGGTGAATGATTCTACTATTGTTTATACACATAGAAGTAAACCAAAATTGAATGGGTCTAAGTATTTTGATCTCTATATAATAAATGTAAATGATGAAGATGCCGAACCGGAGCAATTAACTCATTCCGCCCGATTATATTCACCAGTTTACATGCCTGAAACAAATCAAATTGCAGCCATCATTATGTATGACGGAACTTCAAATGTATTACTCAGTGATGCGGATTCAATCGACTTTAAACCCATTACTCAATTTGATAATGGCATATACATTCCATCGTTATCTTGGGATGGAGAAAAACTTTATATGGATGCCATTACCCACCAAACTCGAGATTTATATTCTATTGATTTGGCAACTGGAGAATTAAATCCAGAATTACAGAATGAGTGGGATGAACGAGGATTAAATTTTCAATATAATACCACCCTTTACACTCGCGATAAATCGGGCATATTCAATCTATACTATTCAAATGGAGAAGATGAGGGCTATATAACTAATGTGTATGGGGGCGCATTTATGCCATCCATATCTGCAGATGGAAAGGTTTTATATTCTGAGTATAAAAATGGTGGCTATAAAATTGCGATTATTGATTCAATCCAATTTGTGGATGGAAATGATGTTGGGTATGCAGAAAATTATTGGATGGGAATTCCCCAATCAGTACCCATCACTGAATTAGAATCTACGCATTCAATACCATACAAAGAATCCATGTCAAAATTATCCATAATGCCACGGTTAATGTTAGACTATGAGACGGTAAAACCAGGTATTTATTTTATGTCCCACGATTATTTGGATAAATTATCCATATTTGGTGGTGCATCCACAAATTCAATATCTGATTTAGATTTATTTCTCATTTTTGAATTTAAAAAGTATTGGCCCACATTATATTCAAACCTATTTTGGGTCACGCGCCATCGTAATATGTATTCTAATTATATTCGCACCAATGGGACCATCGCTGATAATGTTCATATCAATAGTGATCTGGCATTTATGTTATTTGCAGGTGAAATTGGTATGCGATTTGATATTAATGGACACAAGTTTTGGCTTAATTATAATTACACCAATTATCGAGAGCATGTAAGCCAAAAGGTAGTTCAAAATGCGCCATATGATACATTGAGAATTAACGGTGATTTGGCATTCGATTATTTCAGGGGGCATGGTGCATCCATAAAATACAAATATGAAAAGATTAAACCCGCATTTCTCAAGAATATGTTCCCTGGAAATGGTTTTGTGGTGAATACAAAATTTGGCTATGAATTGAATAATTTCATGAATGGTTTTGGCGTGAATGAAGAATATAGTACTTTTGGTGCTATTTTTTCTCCCCATAATACATACCGTTTTACATTTGATGGCAAACACCATTTTACGCTGAATCAATCTAAACGATGGGTTTCATCTTTAGGAACTCAGTTGGGATGGTTATCAAATAATAAAGTGGATGATTTTTTCCATTTCTTTTCAGGTGGATTACCCGGATTGAAAGGATATACATTCTACAATGAAGATTTAACCGGTGCACGGCAAATTATTGTAACTTCAGAAACGCGAATTCCCATATTTTTAGAAAAAAATTATACATTTGCACATCTAAATATCCAAAATATGTCGGTGGGTATGGTGGCTCAAACGGGCGGTTCATTTAATAACCAAATATCTGAGTTTATTGAAGAAAAAAATTATAAATTTTCTGTAGGTTTAGAACTGAGAATTCATGGGTTTTCTTTCTATGCATACCCCACAGCATTGGAGTATGAATATCATCATGCAGTAAATGATAGTGAAGAATCAGGAAAACATTACCTCTCACTCCTTTTTGGATATTAACGGATGCGGAATTTTATAGCCATATTATTAATTACATTGTCATTTTCAAGTATTTATCCAATACATGAGAGGATTCAATTTTCATTAGATAAAAAAGTAAATTCAAAATTTGAGTATTCTTTGGAAAATGGGGGAGATTCTCAATCTTCAAATATTAATATGAAAGCCATGTTATATTCAGCCATATTACCGGGTTCAGGTGAATATCATTTAGGGTATAAAAATCGTGGTTATTTTTTCTTAGGGATTGAAGCTATTACAGTTGGTACCTGGTACATGTTTAATCAAAAAGGTTTGGACACCCAAAATAAGTATAGAGCCTATGCAGATGAGCATTGGAATTTATTAAGATGGTTTGCAGATTATTATAAGTGGGATGAAGATGGGTCGGAATATAGATATAATTTTATTAATATAGAAACGGGAATATATCCGGACATTTGGGAAGATTCCCATCATTTGAATTTTAGTTATAATGGGGAAAATTATAGTACAAATTCAGATAGTTTTATAGCATTTTATAAAGATATTATATTTATAAATATATATAATCCCTATTCGACAAATAGTGATGAAGTAAACTTACCATCTCTTGAATCTATTGGGGTTGTGGTAGAAAAAGATCATCATTATTATGAAAACATTGGCAAGTATGATCACTTTTATGCAGGATGGGACGACAATGATTCACTATATGTTGTGGTGAAAGAGCTTGGTGGGGAGTACATTGGAATGAGTCCACATAAAAAAGTGTATCGTAAAGTATGGAATGATTCAAATGATTATTATCGAATTGGGGCATTTGCATTATCATCTATGGTTGCCAATCATTTCGCAAGCATGATGGATGTACTCATATTATCAAAACTAAGTAATAATAGATTTACAAATTTATCTGCAAAGACATATTATTCTCCACTGAATCCATATGGAATTGGTGGAATTAAACTTTCATTTAACTGGAAATAAGATGTACAAATTAACTTTTATTTTTCTTCTAATATTGGTAGGATGTTCGGCAAATAAAAAATCATTTATGGATGAATTGCAGATTCGTTATGAAAAGGGTGAGCAATTATATAATGGGGGAAAGTATACACGTGCAAAAGATGAATTTCAATATGTTGTGATGAATAATCCTGGGTCTAAGATGGCATTGGATGCACAATATCTTTTAGGTGAATCTCATTATAAATTGAAAGAATATGAAGATGCAGCATTAGAGTTTGACCGATTTTCTCGATTTTCTCAGAATTATGAGAGGACTGAATCGGCTCGTTTTAGAATCTGCGAATGTGCAATTAATATGTCAAATTCATTTCAAAAGGATCAAACCAATACACATGTGGCCATTGATCGTTTACAAGAATTTATTGAAGATTATCCATCATCGACCAAAGTTGAAGCAGCCACCTCTGAAATTTTAGGATTGAGATTAAAATTGGCAAAGAAAGAATTTGAATCTGCACGATTATATTTAAAATTAGAGGAATATGAATCAGCACGGATTTATTTGAATAATGTACTTACTCAATATTATGATACTGAAATTGTAGATGCTGTAAGATTGAACATTGTTTTTTCATATCTATTGCAGAATGATTATAATATGGCAACATCATATTTAAAGAGTCAAAAAGTAAAATTTTCTTCAGTGGAGAAATTTGAGGAAGCTCAAAATTTAATTCCCAAAATACAGAATGAGGGTTTTGGATTGTCTGAATATTATAGGTTATATAAATGAAAATCTATATGTTTGGAGGAAGCTATGATCCACCACATCTTGCACATATAGAAATTGTAAATCGTTTAGTTTCCCAATGTGATAAATTTTATATTTTTCCTGCTAAACAGTCACCAAATAAAGTTATTGAAACCATGGCAACTTCAGATCAACGAATTCAAATGTGTATTCGCGCCTTCGAGTCAATTTCTTCTAAAATTGAAGTTTCAAAGTTTGAGTTAATTTGTACACCACCCAGTTATACAATTAATACGGTGAAATGGATATTAAATCAATATCCTCAATGTGAGTTAAGCATCATTATTGGTGAAGATCAAGGAGAGAAATTGGATACATGGTATGAGTTTGAAACATTACAGAAGTTGGTCTCATTTATCTGCTTTTCAAGAAACCATTTCGACGTAAATCCTCAGATTCAATTAGCGTACATTGATGAATTTAATTATGAAATTTCATCTACAGAATTAAGAGATGAATTAAACCACGACATAGAAAAAGCGAAGTCCATGCTCCATCCTCATGTGTTTGACTACATTCAGGAAAATAATTTATACTCATGTTAAACATGTTTGCTGAGCTTATTCAGTTTTTGGTGGGTGGTATGCTCTTATTTTTAGGTGCTGAATATTTAATTGAGAGCAGTAAATCTATAGCTGAAAAATTTTCAATCCCCAAAATTGTGGTGGGAATTACATTGGTGGCTTTTGGCACCAGTTTACCTGAACTAATTGTGAGTATTATGGCAACACTTCGAGGTGAATCGGAGATTGTCATTGGGAATGTAATTGGCTCAAATATTGCAAACATTGGATTGATTTTAGGAATTGGCTCAATCATTTCTCCACTTTGTTACCCATTTTCAAAATTGAAGGGTGATCTCAATTTTCTGTTGGGAATAACCATGCTTCCCATACTGAGCATTTATTTTGATTGTATGAATTTTTACTCAGGACTGTTTTATATTGGTATTCTTTTTTTGTATTGTTATTATCTAATTAGTTCAGTTCATGATGTGGATGTTCTAGAAGAAGGTACTTCTCAAAATATTGCTTTCTTTGTGATTATTGGAATTTTAGGACTTAGCTTTGGTTCGCACTTCTTTGTGGAGGGGGCAGTGGGTTTAGCTGATATTTTTGGAATTCCATCCATAATTATTGGAATGACTATTGTGGCCATTGGAACCTCTTTACCCGAATTTGCCACTACCTTGGTTGCTATAAAAAAAGATGAAGCCAGTTTGGCTATAGGGAATATTATTGGTTCAAATATTATGAATATTGTGGTAGTTTTGGGTGTTTCCTTTATGATTAAAGATATTTCCATTATTTCAATAACTATTAATTTTCAATTAATTACCATGGCATTACTCACCACAATTCTATTTTTTGCACTATTTTTAAAGAATAAATTATCAAGATTTACGGGGATTGTTTTCTTGGGGATATATGGCATATTTATTTTTTTGAATTTTGATTCCCTTTGGATTGGTTAGCAACAAAAAACATGAGTAATTTTTTCTATGATTCAATTTGAAAATGTAACGGCTACATATGCGGATGATGTAGGAATTTTTGATTTATCATTCCATATTGAAAAGGGGGAAATGGTATTTTTGATGGGGCCAACGGGTGCGGGAAAGTCAACTGTTCTAAGAACCATTTACAAAGATATTCTATTAAATGATGGCAGCCTTTATATCGATGGTCAAGATGTAACCTATATGCGCACACGTAAAATCCCTTATTATCGCAGAAAAATAGGAATGATTTTTCAGGATTTCAGATTGATTGAAGATAGATCAGTTTTTGAGAATGTGGCACTCCCACTACATATTATAGGTCTCCCCAAAAAAGAGATAACGTCTAAAGTGAATGAAATTCTTGAAAAAGTAGGTCTGCAGAATGTCACAAAAATAATCCCATCTCAATTAAGTGGGGGGGAACAGCAACGTGTTTCCATTGCAAGAGCATTGGTAAAAGACCCTGTTGTTATTCTTGCTGATGAGCCTACTGGTAATTTAGATCCCAATGTATCTGATGAAATTTTAGATTTATTAGAATTAGCCACCAATAATGGAACATCCGTGTTGATGTCAACGCACAATTTCCCATTAATTCGCCCTCGAAAAAAAAGATACATTGAATTAAATGATGGTCGGTTAGTACAGCGTTGATGTTTAAATTAACATTCTTACTTACCGAAAGTATCCGTGCATTATTTAGAGCTCGTGTGCCCGCAATTATATCATCAATCACTATTGCCATTACCTTGGTTGTTTTTAGCTCTGCATATTTCTTCTATGAAAATATGATAGGTTTTACCAACAAGTTTACGGCACAATTTAATATTGAGGTATTTTTTGATTCTGAACTTTCAGAAGCAACATCCATACAGTTATTTAATGATATTATATTGATAAGAGGTATTGAACAAGGTGAATTTATTGATAAGGAAAAAGCTGCAGGTCTATTTAAGCGTTATTTTAAAGATGAAATTCAAAATATAATTGGAAATAATCCACTTCCCATGGGTGGGAATTTTGATATTTCTATTTCATATCGTTCACCGAGAATGATGTCAAAAATTACGCGTGAAATTAGACGAATGGATGGTGTGGATGAGGCGGCATTTCAGCATGATGTAGTTTCTAGAGTTGATCGTATAATAGATAATTTATTGGGATTTTCACTGGTGGTGGGTATTTCAATTCTAGTTATGGCTATTATTTTAGTTTCCAATACGATTCGATTAATTATCCATTCAAAGCAACATTCCATTGAAACATTACATCTCTTGGGTGCCACCAATAGTTTTATTAGATTTCCATTTATTATGGAAGGAATTTATCAAGGCCTCATTGGCTCCATTATGGCATTGATGTTATTATCTTTATTATATTCATTGCAAGCCTATTTAATTGAATCTTTGGTTCGAATACAATTGGTAATTCCGGATATGATGATTGCTGGAAACTTAGTTGTGGGAATACTTCTAGGGTTAACAGGAAGCTACCGGGGTATTTCCAAGTATTTAAAGTAGAAATTTAGATATAAAATAAAACACATCCTCCCCTTGTAAAAATATGGCTTAAAATATTAAATTTCACGTCTTGCTAGATAACTAAAAATTAAATTATAAGAACTTATGCCGAAAAAAAGAACTACCACTACATCCAATTCAAAAAAGACAAAAGTAACTACTGAGTCAAAATTGATGAATGATTTAAAGGAGTTGGAATCTTCTTTAAACGAAAAAATTTCTGAATTAGAAATTGATGTTGAGAAACGGAAAGATAAAAATATACGTTTATTAGCTGAATTTGAAAATTATAAACGTAGAACGCGTGATGAAAAAATTCATTTAATTCGATATTCAGGTGAAGAAATCGTATTATCCATATTACCTGCATTAGATGATATTCAACGAACCGTTGATAATATTGAAAACACCGATGAAAAATCCATAAAAGTAGCTGTTAGTCTGGTATATTCTAAACTAACCAAAATTTTAAAAGAAAAAAATGTAGAATCATTTGATACCATTGGCGAAAAATTTGACCCTGAACTCCATGAGGCATTAATAAGTGAGCCTGGGGAAGAAGATGATATAGTGGTGAAAGAATTTGAGTGTGGATATAAATTTCATGATCGAATTATTAGGCATGCAAAAGTAGTGGTGAGTAAGATAAGTTCATGAGAGATTATTATGAAATTTTAGACGTCCCGAAAGATGCTGATTCCAACGCAATTAAAAAAGCATATCGAAAAGTTGCAATGAAATATCACCCCGATAAAAATCAGGGGGATAGAGCTACTGAAGAAAAATTTAAAGAAGCTGCAGAAGCATATGGCATCTTAAATGATGGTGAAAAACGTAAACGATATGACCAATTTGGTCATGCGGGTGTGAATCAATCTGCTGACGGTGGATTTCATAATATGGATATGAATGACATCTTCAGTTCATTTGGAGATATCTTTGGTGGGAGTGGATTTGGTGACATCTTTGGTGGAGGACGTGGTAGATCTCGACAACAACATAGGGGTGGAGATTTAAAAATTACATTACCACTCACTTTAGAAGAAATTTATGCGGGAGCGCAAAAAACGGTTAAAATTAAACGGTTCGAATCATGTGAGGCATGCAGTGGATTAGGCGCTGAAGGTGAAGCCAAGCCAAGTACATGTCAATCTTGTCAAGGGACAGGAGAAATTCGTCAAATACAACGTTCATTTTTGGGTCAAATTGTGAATATACAGCCCTGCCATCATTGTTCTGGGAAAGGGCAAATAATTTCAAACCCGTGTAAAACTTGTAGAGGTGAGGGTCGCAAAAAAAATTCGGTAAGTGTGGATATTGATGTCCCATCTGGCGTATCTCGGGGAAATTATATGACTATGTCTGGTGATGGTAATCGTGGTCCAAATAATACTGCATCTGGTGACTTAGTGGTGTACTTTGATGAGAAAGAACATAGTCTCTTTATAAGAGATGCGAATGATATTTTCTTAGACTGTTGGATCGACTATCCTATGGCCGTTTTTGGGGGAACCATTGAAGTGCCCACTTTGGCAGGTAAAGTAAAATTGAAAGTACCTGCAGGAATAAAGTCTGGTCAAATTTTACGCGTTAAAGGAAAAGGAATTCCTGAACTTAACCGCAATCGAAATGGTGATGAATTGGTAAAAATAAATATTAAAACGCCAACTAAATATTCTAAAAATGTACATAAACTTTTAGAAGGATTAAGAGCAGAATTAGTTGACGGTGCTTCATTTACAAAGTTTAAATAATGAATTTATTTACTAAAGATAAAAGAAATACAGTGTTAACACTCACAGGCCATAATGAAGAAATTGAAGATATTATTTATTCAAATCAAGAAATATCAGGAAAATTTAATTAAATTGCCTGGAATTGGGGATAAAACATTAAAGAAAATTATAGAATTCATTGAAATTTAATGAGGAGTTTGAAAATTGTATCCAAAAGAAATATTAGATCGTAAAATAGGCGCGTTAGATTGGGGAATTATATTTTCTATTCTCGTATTATTTCTAATTATTTATATTCCGCGTGCAATTTGGAATGAGGAAACAGAAATTAGAAATAATGCACGTCATCGTATGATGGATATATCAAATTCACAAGAGTTCTATTTTGAATTGACAGGGGAATATGCCACCAGTGGTGAACATTTATTTGAGCTTGTTGAAGCGGCTATGGATTCATTGATTGCAGATAGTACATTTACAGGTGAGCAATCATTGAATCTAAGTGATGGGGAATATGCTATCAATATTGAAAGAGATTTTGAAGTCAAAGTTGATACTACTTTTAGTGAGGCAGTAATTATGCGAAAAACAAAATTAGATACAATTTATACCGTTGGAATGAAAAATGAAGACAGTGGTGGAGTCGATACGTTGTTCGTGAATGTGCGAGATTTAAAATCATTCACTGAAGATGAAATGTTTCATCGTATTTTCTCTATTGATACCACAAGTCGTACTGAAATTATAACTGATTATTTGAGAAAAAAATATCATTTGACTAATGACCGCTTATATTGCCCAATTACCAATAATAAATTTTATTTTGACATTGATGAATCTGACCCTGAAAATCCTGTATTTATGGTTTCATCACCGGTACCAGATGATTATACCGAATCAAGATTTTTTATTTTTCAATTTGAAGCGGGTCGTCATGGGTATATAAAAGGTGGTGTCACTACCTGGGCGGGTGAATAGGGTTTTAGTTTGATAGCAATTTCTCAAAGCGGAAATTATTTCCAATATTTATTGTGGGTGCCATCGGAAGGAGGTCCACTCATTTCAAACTTTGGTCGAATTAAATCGACTAATGATTTCAATTTTAAAAATGGAAACTTCACAGATATATTAAAACATATATTAAATGAATCACAGGAAGAATTGCCACGAATTCAATTATCATTGGATTATAATAACATATTTTTATCACAAACCAATTATAATTCAGAAGATTTCATTTCATGGCAGAAATCACAAATCAGTGATTCCGAATTTGGTACAATCTTCCATACATATTCCTTTCCCTTTTCGAACGAAAATACACTGCTGAATATTCATTTTAGTAAAGAATTAAAAACGAGTATTGTAAACTCAATTCAAGATGTATATGGTGAGTTAAGAACCATTAATATTGGAATTTTTTCCGCTGAAATTGGTGCGCGTCAATGGTTTCATGCAAATCAACTTGAGAGCTATGTAATTTGGAAATTAGGCAAGAACCATGTGGATCAATTGCTAATTGTAAGAGGTGGAGAATTTCAATCATTGGTTACTTTGAAACGATTAAATAGTTCAGTAAAGGTGCTTAATGTTATTGGGGCTTCAACTTTAATGGACAAAATTGTTGAACAAATTAACACATGGTCAAATAATGATTTGGATGAGTTTATTCACATAGAACGTGTGTTTATATATTCATCTGAGCCAAACTCTAAAGATTTAAAAAGTGTTCTAGAGTCAGAAATTAGCAATGTTATATTATTGAATCCATTTGAAGTTCTTGATAAAACCACCAAAGAAAAAGTCAACCCACTTAAGGGTGCAACTTATGCTGAAACGGGTGTGGGATTTAGAGGTATTGATGTTTGACATAAATTTGCTTTCTAAGCCTGGCTTACAATTTGAAGACATGCCAGATGGTACAATTTCTTTTATCAAAGAAAAAGTTGAAATTGTGGAAAATGATACAATTGTAAAGAAAGAGCAAAAGGTTTGGGAAAAAATAAAGATAATGCCAACTATAAACTTATATACCGTCATTTTTATAGCCATTGTTGGGGTTATTTTTTACCCCATGATTTCAAAAAATAGTTTTAGTATTCAAATACAATCTGAAAGAATTTCACAAGATGTAGTCATCGATAAAGTATTAAAGGTTATTTTGCAGAGTAAAAATGATTATATCATTGAATCAATTCAGTTTTTTAATGGAAATATATTAATCAGTTTAACTTCATTTGATATGCCATTAATGAAATTACTCCAAAAAGAATTGGATGTTGAAGGTAATGGATCTGTGAGAATCTTTGGGGGTAACAATAATTATTCCATGATTGCTAAATTGCCGTGGGAAATATTGAATAATAATAATTCAATTACTTCACCAGAAACATTTTTTGATATTGTGAACATTGGGAAAAATGTTCAAACAATAATTTCTCAAGATGAAATTGCAATGCGTGGAAGTATTTCTGATATAATAACAATATTTTTGCAATTAGCAAATGCTGAGAGACTGCAATCAAATGAAATGGTGATTCACTCAATTGATGCTGATAGTCTTATTTTTGCCATAAAACTTTCTAATTAGCATGATAAAAATAATATCTGGAAAATTCAAGGGGCGAAATTTACAAGATGTACCGAACCTATATGTACGGCCGACTCAAGCCGTTGTGAGAAAATCGATGATGCAGATTCTCGAACCATTTGAAGATGCCAGTATTTTAGATTTGTATGCAGGTGTTGGCACGCTGGGAATAGAGGCTTTGAGTAGAGGTGCAAGTCATCTAACATGTGTAGAAAATAATCGTTTAGTTCTCAATACGCTACTAAAAAATATCAATTTAATTTGTAAAGATGAAGATATTGCAGTAAAACCAATGGATGTGAGTAGATTTCTTAAAATGAATTTAAAGAAGTATGATATCATTATTGCTGATCCACCATATACAAAAGTTAATTATTTTGAATTAAAAGAAATGGTTATACCATTTTTAAATAAAAATGGAATTTTTTGTATGGAAATGAAGCGATGTTTAATTGATGATGAATCTGCACGTGTAAAAAAGTATGGTTCAACACAAGTTGTATTTTGGGAGGGTGAAGCATGAAAATAGCAATATATCCTGGATCTTATGACCCCATTACAAATGGACATTTGGATATTATTGAACGTTCATCAAAATTATTTAATAAGATTATAGTTTCAGTTGCAAGAAATGCAGAAAAGGGTTCAGCTTTATTCTCCGAAAAAGAGCGAATTGAATTGATTGATAAGTCCATCTCTCATCTCGATAATGTAGAGGTTGATTCCTTTACGGGTCTATTGGTGAGCTATGCTGCAGAAAAAAATGCCAATGCTATTATTCGTGGGCTTCGTGCATTATCTGATTTTGAATTTGAATTCAAGATGGCATTGATGAATCGAAGTTTGAAAGAAGAAATTAGTACCGTATTTATGATGCCTCATGAAAAATATACACATATTAGTTCTTCTCTTGTAAAAGAGGTAGCATCTTTGGGTGGGGATGTATCTGCTTATGTCCCAAAGCATGTTGAAAATGTCCTCAAAGAAAGTTTTAGTGGCAAATAAATTTAGAAATAGGCTGATTCAGCAAGGGGTTTCCACGGGAGCACGTATCGTGTTGCCTGAGAGTAAAGACTTACGTGTGATAGAGGCAAAACGTGAACTCTTACAATTAGGGTTTAATATTATAGAAGTGGAAGAAGATACTTCTAAAATAGCAAAATTGAAGACGTTTATCTCGTCTCTAAAATTTACTAAGAATTGGTCCGTTGAACCGCTTGATACTTTTATGAAAAACTCATTAAATGTGGGGATGTCAATGGTGGCAAGTGGTATGGCTGATGGCTTAGTGGCTGGGGCGGTAACCTCTACTAGTGACGTTATTAGAGCGGCTATAAGAATGGTAGGCTTAAAGTCTTCCTCAAAATGGGTATCCAGTATATTTTTTATGGTTTCACCAGATGGTGAAAAGGCATTTACTTATTCAGATTGTGGCGTTATTCCAGAACCAACTAGTGAGCAATTGGTTGCTATTGCAAAAGATGCCTCAGAATTCCATGAATTGTTATCTGGTGAAACACCCAAAGTAGCCTTTTTATCTTTTTCTACAAAAGGGAGTGCAGATCATTATCGCGTGAAACGAGTTACGGATGCGGTAAAGAAGTTCTCAAATAAATATGGTCATATTTGCCATGATGGTGAATTGCAGTTTGATGTAGCTGTTGATGAAATTGTAGCATCTCGAAAAGTCCCAGATTCACCACTTGGTGGAAATGCCAATGTGATGATTTTTCCCAATTTAGATGCAGGAAATATTGCCTATAAAATTACAGAACGGTTAGCGGGATATTCTGCATGGGGACCCTTATTGCAGGGACTCAATAAACCGGTGCATGATCTTTCTCGTGGATGTTCTGTGGATGATATTATCCAAGTCTCAGCAATTGCAGCATTACAGAAAGATGTTTATGCCAACATATAATTATAAATGCACTGATTGCAAACATCAGTTTACAGTTTTTCAAAAAATGAGTGATGATTCAATTAAAGAATGCCCTCAATGTGATGGGCAAGTAAGAAGAATTATTAGTGGTGGTTCTGGAATGATTTTTAAAGGAACTGGTTTCTATTTGACCGATTATGGGAAATCAGGCACATCCCAAAAAACTGAATCAACTCCTACCGAAAGCACAACTAAGGAAGGTAGCAAAAATGAGTAAAGTAATAGTTCCCACACAGGGACAAAAAATTACTATGGAGGATGGGGCTTTTATTGTTCCTAATAATCCAATTATTCCATTTATTGAAGGTGATGGGATTGGTCCTGATATTTGGGCATCAGCAGTACGTGTATTAGATTCATCTGTAGAAAAAGCATACAATGACAAACGTAAAATCCATTGGATGGAGGTGTATGCCGGCGAAAAAGCCAATGAAATATATGGCCCCGATACTTGGCTTCCTCAAGAAACATTAGATTTAATTGATGAATATTTAGTGGCTATTAAAGGTCCATTGACTACCCCTGTGGGTGGAGGGATTACCTCTATCAATGTGGCATTACGTCAAAAGTTAGACCTCTATGTATGCTTACGCCCCGTTCGATGGTATAAAGGGGTTCCTTCACCAGTGAAAAATCCAGGTGCTATCGAAATGTGTATTTTCCGAGAAAACACTGAAGATATTTATGCGGGCATTGAATTTGAAGCGGGCTCAGAAGAAGTAACCCGATTTCTTGATTTAATGAAAGCTAATTTTAGTGAAAGATTTTCAAGAATACGTTTTCCGAAAACGGTGGGAATTGGTATAAAACCAGTTTCAAAAGAAGGCACTCAGAGGCTCGTTTGGGATGCCATCGAATATGCTATTAAAGAAAAACGAAAAAGTGTGACCCTTGTCCATAAAGGTAATATTATGAAGTACACGGAAGGTGGCTTCAAGACATGGGGTTATGAAATTGCTGAAAGCAAATTTTCAGATAAAACATTCACATGGGCACAGTATGATAAAATTGTTGAAGAAAAGGGAAAAGATGCTGCTGAAAAAGCCCAAACTGATGCCGTTTCAGCAGGAAAAGTAATTGTGAAAGATGTGATTGCGGATGCATTTCTTCAACAAATTTTACTTCGCCCCAGCGAATATGATGTGATTGCGACCATGAATCTGAATGGTGATTATATATCTGATGCCTTGGCTGCACAGGTAGGTGGTATTGGTATTTCTCCCGGTGGTAATTTAAATTATATCACAGGTAAAGCCATTTTTGAGGCCACCCATGGTACAGCACCAAAATATGCAGGGCAAGATAAAGTGAATCCAGGATCTGTTATATTATCGGGTGAAATGATGCTTCGGTATATGGGTTGGGAAGCAGCAGCAGATTTGATTGTTTTAGCAATGAATAAGACCATTGGTCAAAAAAGAGTAACCTATGATTTTGAGAGACTTATGGATGATGCAACGCTCTTGAAATGTTCAGAGTTTGGTGATGCTCTTATTGAAAATATGTAATTAAATAGGAGGTACTTCCCCCTCTAATTATTATGATTAAATTTATAGATAAAGCAAAAATTCATTTAAAGGCCGGTGATGGTGGTCATGGATGTATTGCATTCCTCCGTGAAAAATTTCGTGCACAAGGTGGACCTAGTGGTGGCGATGGAGGGAAGGGTGGTTCTATCATTCTTCAAGTTGACCCTCAGTTAACCACATTACAGGATGTATCATATAAGCGTCATTGTAAAGCGGAGCGAGGGCAGCATGGATTGGGTAAGAATATGCATGGAAAGAGTGGTAAGAACTTAACCTTATTGGTGCCGGCAGGGACTACAGTGAAAAATGCAGAAACCGAACAAGTCATTGTGGACATGACCGACATCGGAGAATCCTTTGTAATCTGTAATGGTGGGAATGGTGGTTTTGGGAATGCTCGATTTAAGACTCAAAACCAGACCGCACCACGAGTAGCTAATGATGGTCAAATTGGCGAAGCCCTTACTGTAAATTTAGAATTAAAAGTAATGGCAGATGTTGGACTCGTAGGTTTTCCCAATGCGGGTAAATCTACATTAATTTCTGCTATATCTAATGCTAGACCCAAAATTGCAGATTATCCATTTACAACATTGGCCCCCAATTTGGGTATTATTAAATATGGGGACTATAACTCATTCGTTATGGCTGATATACCTGGATTAATTGAAGGTGCCGCAGAAGGAAAAGGATTAGGGAGTCAATTTTTACGCCATGTTGAGCGAACCCGCGTATTGGTTTTTTTGGTAGATGGCACATCCGAAAATATTAACGAGCAATATGAAATTCTTCGATGTGAATTAGAACGACATGACTCGGAATTAAATAAACGCCCCAGTCTACTACTTATTACAAAATTAGATGCAACATTAGATGAGCTTATTGATGAACAGAATCTTCCTGCCATCGAGACCATCAGAATTTCTTCCGTAAGTCGCTCAAATTTAGATACAGCCATTATAAAAATTTCTCAATTATTAGTGTCCCAACATGATTCCCAACCATCAACTTATAAGCCTAAATAATGTTAAGGAGATTGGCTCCCGACGAATTCGTGAGATTCTATGCCAATTTCCACAATTAGAACACCTTTCTCATTTAAGTATATTATATTTAAAACAGATGGAGGGTATATCCCATGAAATGGCTCAACATATTACAAATGTAGATGAAGACTATGGTAGAATTGCATTAGATAAAACACTGGAATTAAAAGAGGAATATTTGCCTTTTTCCGCTGATGAATATCCTCATTTATTAAAAAATGAATTATGATGCGCCTATTGGAATTTTTGTACAAGGTAAAATTCCCCAAGAAAGTTTGAAAATTGCCATTGTGGGTACGCGCTCAGTTACTGCCTATGGAAAACTAATGACGACAAAAATTACAGAATCACTTGTTCTAAAAAATATCCCCATTATTAGTGGATTTTCGTGAGGGATTGATACTATTTCTCACATGATTTGTATTGAGCATAATTCACCTATGTTTGCTGTATTGGGAACTGGGTTGGATGTATGTTACCCCCTTGAAAATCGAATATTACGAGATTCTATAATAGAGAATGGGGCATTAATTACTGAGTTTGTACCAGGCACCAAACCAGATGCTATGAATTTTCCCAAACGAAATCAAATAATTTCGGGTTTATCTAATGGAGTGGTTGTGATTGAGGCAGGGAAAAAGAGTGGTGCACTTATCACTGCATACAGTGCGTTAGATCAAAATCGTGATGTATTTGCATTACCCGGGCATGCTGATTAAAGGCAATCGCTAGGAACACATAAACTCATACAGAATGGTGCAAAATTAATTATGGATGCAAATAATATTTTGTTAGAGTATAATATTGAACCTAGACCAACCCAAACCACTCTCTTTAAAGATCTTTCAGAATCAGAAAAAAAGTTTTAATTTTTTAGAAAATTAATCCATCCATATAAATACACTGTGCATTAAATTGAATTTGGATTCACCGCAGTGTTGAGTGTACTACTCTCATTAGAATTAAAGAATATAATTTATCAAAATTCAGGGAAATATTCCTCTTTAGTTTAATGTGATTTCCATCAATTTATATTTGTGACAGCGGTCATATTTTTCCCCAATAATGTTACATCTTGTTACACAGAAACAAATTTGTAACTGAGTAAATTTTTAGCACAGAAACCTTATAAATAGGAGGAGATTGAATTGGTTAATTATATTTGTTTACCCTTAAGGATAGTTTATTCTCCAATCCTCAACGTCAAATTTAAAATGGTCAGTCAGGCCAAAATCTCCAATTAGCACATACCAATACAAGAAGGGATCATTCCTAATGATTACAGTTAAACGGTTATTATTCATACTTTTATCTTTTTCGTTTATGGCTGCACAAAATACAATTTCACTCTCTCATGAAGGGGGCGATAACTGGAGTGTAGGCTTTAATAGTGATGTGGCTATTGGTGGATTCCAATTTACTATAGATGGTGCTACCATTGCCAATTCTGCGGGAGGTGCCGCGGTGGATAATGGATTTATGGTCTCTACAAGTGCAAATATCGTTTTGGGATTTTCACTTACGGGTTCCACAATTCCTGCAGGGAGTGGTGTATTGTTAAATCTTATATTAAATGGCGAGCCAACAGGACTGTCTAGTATTGTATTTTCTGATGTTTCTGGAAATTCAATCGATTTTGAATATATAGAAAATGACGATGATGATGCCTACTATATGGTGGGTCTTGAAGATACAGGTGATTCTCAGTTTACCATGTTCAATACTTCTATATCTAGTTTAGAAGTGGGTGATGAAATAGGAATTTTTGACACCAATGGGTTAACCAATTATAATGATTGTACCAGCCAATATGGTGAAATTTTAGTAGGTGCGGGAGTGTGGACTGGGGATCAAATGAATATTGTGAGTATTGGGTCTATAGATATGTGTCCCTTTGGCGGGGTTCAGCTTGCTGGGTATGTGGCCAATAATTCAGTGTCTGTAAGAGTGTATAAGCATTCAATGAATGCTGAATTTGAAACTGAACTTACATGGGAATTGGGAACGGGGAATTTCGGTGATGTAATTCAAATGGTATCTGAAATTGAACTTATTAATCCCAATGCATGTGCAGATGATAATGAGGCAGTGGGTGCATTTGGTGGATGTGAAAGTGCAGTTGAAATGGTGGGCTGTGAATATATTTTTGCTGGCATCCCCATATATGATTTTTGTCCAGAAACATGTGATAATTGTCCAGAGGAACCTGTATTTGGTTGCATGGATGAATCAGCGTGTAATTATAATCCTGAGGTAAATACAGATACTGGTTGTGAATATGCTATAGATAATTATGACTGTAATGGTAATTGCATCGCTGTAATAGATTGTAATGGTGAATGCGGTGGATCTGCAATAGAAAATGAATGTGGTTGTGTGGATGCTTCTACTGGTAGTGATGAAAATTTCTGTTATGGGTGTACGGACCCTTTAGCCAATAATTTTGATAATGATGCCACCATTGATGATGGTTCATGTGATTATTCTGAACCAGTTCAGGGTTTTACCCTATTCATTTCAGGATATGAAGATGGTCAGCTTGCTATCAATTTAGCCAATGAGGATGTAATCGGTGGATTCCAATTTACTATATCTTCATCACTTAATGATTTTATACTCAATGGTGCCAGTGGCGGTTCTGCAGAAGACAATGGGTTCATGATGTCCTCAAGTCCGAATGGTACAATCGTTGGTTTCTCATTAACCGGTGGTACAATCCCTGCAGGTAGTTCAACTCTATTGTATGCAGATATTTCATTTAGTGGGAATAATGGTTCAATTTGGCTTGAAGATATTATTTTGGCCACACCAAGTGGTAACGCTTTAGATGCTGATACGGGCAATCCCTTTAATATTGGTGAGGGGGACATTGTGGGCTGTATGGATGAGAGTGCATGTAACTATAATCCCGATGCCAACCAAGAAGGTGAATGTGAATATTCACAACCAGACTATGATTGTGAGGGTAACTTTTTAGGGAATATGCTCTCTTTGGTCAATGCAAATTTAGATAGTGGTACATTAGATGTAATTATGAACAATGGTCAACCCGTGGGGGGATTCCAATTTTCACTTGAAGGATTGAATATAACAGGTGTGGGTGGTGGCTCAGCCGAAGAAAATGGATTCATGGTCTCTGCAAGTGGCTCAATCGTGGTAGGCTTCTCATTAACGGGGGCTACAATTCCGATGGGTGAAGCCGTGCTGGTAACCATTTCTTTTGATAGCCCTGATTTAGAATTTTGCATAGCAAATGCCATTTTATCGAACAGCAGTGGTGCATCTTTAGACGTTGAATTGGGTGGCTGTATTGAAGGTCTTGAACCCACCTATGGGTGTATGGACCCAGAAGCATGTAATTATGATTCCAATGCGACGGCAGAAGGAGATTGTAATTACCCCGAAGAAAACTATGATTGTGATGGCAATTGTATTACAGAAATTGACTGCGCTGGCGAATGTGGTGGTGGTGCCTATTGGCAATATTTATGCGAAGATACAGACGGTGATGGCTTGGGTAACCCGGGCACTGAAGTTGAAGATTGTGTAAGTGGTGGTGGAAGAGATGTCGAAGACGGTTGTGATTTGCCATTACACACAATTACGTTAAATTCCAATGGTGATGTGATGTACAATTCATCTGAAAATATTGGTGGATTCCAATTCTCTGTTAATGGCGGAAGTATTATTTCAGCCTCTGGTGGAGATGCTGAAGCTACTGGATTTATGATATCAGCAAGTGGCTCAACCGTACTTGGTTTCTCAATGACCGGTGCATCATTTGGTCTATGTGGAATGATGATAAATCTAAATACTCAAGGTGAAGTAAATAGTTTAACTGAAATAGTCATTTCTTCCAGTAATGGTTCAGCAATCGAATTTGGGTATTATGATGGTAATGACGATGGTGGGGGCGAAGGTGACTTTGTCGCTGATTGTTCTGATAATTACCCTGATTGTGCGGCCAATTATTATGATTGTAATGACGTTTGCGGTGGATCTGCAGAAGTAGATGAATGTGGTGAATGTGGAGGTGATGGTGGTAACATAGAATGTTGGGATGGTTCAATTGTTTGTGAGCAGAGCGAATGTAGTAGTGAACCAGAAAATATTTTCTTCTCAGAGTATATTGAAGGTAGCATAACCAATAAGGCATTAGAAATATATAATGGAACAGGCTCAGAAGTTAATCTTGATGGATATGAAATTTGGAAAGGTGCTAATGGTGGGAATTGGAATGAGGATGAGGATCAAAATCCACTTATATTGAGTGGCTATAGTGTTGATAATGGAGATGTTTTCGTTATTTGTCGTTCATCAGTTCCTGTCATAAATGAATGTGATATCGTGATAAATGCCAATCAACATCCTATGAATTTCAATGGTGATGATGCTATTGGTCTTGCCTATGAAGGTGTTCTTTTAGACGTAATTGGTCAAGTGGGTGAAGACCCTGGTCAAGGTTGGGATATTGGTGATGTTCAAAATGCCACCCGTAATCATACCTTATTAAGAGATTTTTCAGTGGCTTCAGGCTCTACTAATTGGAATGATTCTGTTTCTGAATGGGTAGTGTTTGATATTGACACTTATGATTATTTAGGTTGGCATGGTGAACTTATTGTTGAGGGATGTATGGATCCAGAGGCCTGTAACTATGATGAAAGTGCTGATTCCCCTTGTACTGATTGTTGTGAATATCCTGAAGAAAACTATGATTGTGAAGGCAATTGTGTAGCAGAAGTGGATTGTGCAGGTGAATGCGATGGTGATGCCTACTGGCAAACATTCTGTGAAGATACAGATGGTGATGCTTTGGGTAATCCTGGCACTGAAGTTGAAGAATGTATCAGTGGCGGTGATCGTGACATCACAGATGGTTGTGACCTCCCCGATAACTCAATTACATTATTAGCCAATGGAGATGTAATCTATAATTCATCTGAATATATTGGTGGATTTCAATTTACTATTGATGGGGGCAGTATACTTTCTACTTCTGGGGGAGATGCAGCAGCGGCAGGATTTATGATTTCTGCCAGTGAAACAACCGTCCTTGGTTTCTCAATGACCGGCGCGTCATTTGGTCCATGTGGAACTATTCTTATTTTAGATACGGACACAAATAATGTATCTGGGTTAATTAATTTGGTATTCTCAAATATAAATGGAGAATCAATACCCATTGAGTATTACGTAGTTCCTGAAGATGAAGTTGATTTAGTGGCCGATTGTTCGGATGAATATCCTAATTGTGCAGCAAATTATTACGATTGTAATGAAGATTGTGGTGGCTCTTCTGAAGTAGATGAATGTGGTTACTGTGATGGAGAAGGTGCATCATTCGAATGTTGGAATGGTGATGTAGTTTGCGAATCTATACAATGTGAGGATGAGCCTACAAACACATTTTATAATGTAGAAATTTCTCAAACAGGTCAATCTCAATTAACATTATTTAGTGCTGATATTTCAACATTATCACCAGGAGATGAAATTGGTGTATTTGATGCCAATGGAATTACTAATTATAATGATTGCAGTAATCAAACTGGTGAATTGCTTGTAGGGGCAGGTGTATGGAACGATGGACAACTGAATGTAGTAAGTATTGGTTCAATTGATATGTGCCCATTTGGTGGCATTCAATTATCTGGTTATGTTGAAGGTAACCCTGTAGTTGTGAAAGTGTATAAAGCTGCAGAAGACCGTGAATACGAAACTAATTTGACATGGAATCTTGGAACTGGAAATTTTGGTGATGTTATTCAATCCGTATCTTCAATTGAACTTATTGATGATGAAGATATTTTAGGTTGCATTGATCCGGATGCATGGAATTATGATGTTGATTCCACCCTTGATGATGGTAGTTGTTTATATACCCCAAGTGGATTTGAGTTTGAACAATCCACCATGCAGGCATTTTATTTTATTGAAATAGCCAATATAGA
>Ga0066376_10000187_pt1 | contig 55024 bp, 40 predicted proteins | sample Knorr_S15_td_Bot_FD_77009 | JGI IMG/M metagenome (GOLD analysis project Ga0066376, IMG submission 77009) | Marine microbial communities from Southern Atlantic Ocean transect - Knorr_S15_td_Bottom_ad_5009_LV_A | ecosystem: Environmental > Aquatic > Marine > Oceanic | place: Southern Atlantic...
CAATCAAAGTTGATGAACACGGTCGTGCCGACTTACCTTACCACTTTCGACATCGATTAATTCGGCAAAGGTCTTGATTTGGTTATCATCGATTATCACTCCAGGAAGATATCCATCACACACGCCAGAGGCTACAAAGATCGCATCATCGGATTTGCAGAGATCATTTGCGGTCCACAAGCGGGTCAAATCATCGTTGACCATCTTCTCTGCCCTTTTCTCCTCCTCAGAGGAGCGGAATACCAGTTTTCCTTCGAAAACACCACCCACTCCTCTAATTGCAGTTGCTGAAATAACCCCTTCTGGGGCCGCACCAATTCCCATCAGTAAATCGAATTGGCCATCGGGGCGAGCAGCCCAGATGGCCCCTGAGACATCACCATCCCCTATCAGATGCAAATCTGCGCCGATTTTACGTATTTCCCTAAACAAGTCGGAATGGCGTTCTCTGTCGAGTGCGACGATGCGCACTTCTGAAATCGGTTTGTCGAGAATGCTTGCTGCCTGTTCGAGATTATAGGCGACATCACCTTCTAACGAGATATGACCAGCTAATTCTGGGCCAGCGGCGATTTTGTCCATATAACAATCTGGAGCGTGGAGCAGTGCTCCACGTGGAGCCGCCGCTAGAACCGCGATCGAATTGGGCGAATTTGAAGCGCAATTATTGGTACATTCGAGCGGGTCGACCGCGATATCGATACAAGCGGCACCGTCAATACCTTGCATATTACCGAGCGGCTCGCCGATCCACAACATCGGTGCTTCGTCACGCTCACCTTCACCGATAGCAACACGGCCATCGAAGGGAACATTGTCGAAGGTGGCACGCATCGCTTCGACCGCCGCCGCGTCAGCCTTGTTCTTCTCGCCTTTTCCGCGCCAAGCTGCACTGGCGATAGCCGCTTGATCGACCGCTTCGAGGAAGTGGTGCGCGAGGTCGTTGACCATGCCCATATCACGTGGTAATCACCATCAGTCCATGAAGGCAGCGGCGATGATTATTGAGATTTGAATTTCTCAACTACCTTGATATCGCTGATTGAAGTAGTGGGATATTGACCGTTTTCATCCTTCTCAAACGACTTGACCATATCGAGGGCACAGAGCAATCCCGCACTCACTCCTGTCAGTGCTTCCATCTCGATTCCTGTGCGATAATGTGCGCCAACGGTGACGGTACAACGAAGTGAATCACCTTGCCATGACCATTCGACACTACAACTTTCCAAGGGGATGGGGTGACAATGGGGGATTATTCTTGGGGTTTCTTTTACCGCTTGAATGGCGGCTATAGTCGAGGCTTCGATCACGTCGCCTTTGCTGACCATTTTTTCACGAATCGCACTTGCACTTGCCGAATTCAGATGGAGCATTCCACTGGCAATCGCTCTTCTTTCCACAATGGGTTTCCCCCCAATATCGACGATAGCTGGAATTTTTCTACTCATTAGTTCACCCCAATCCAGCCTTCCAATTCTCGCCACTTGACTTGACTTCTTTCTTCCACAGGGGGGCTTGGGACTTTAGTTCATCGATTAACCAAGAGCAGGCAGTGAAACCTTCAGCACGGTGTGCTGCCCCAACATGTATCGCCACTATTGGCTCTTCAGGCGTTACTGAACCAACGCGGTGCGACATTGCGATGCCAAGAATAGAGAAGCGATTTATCGCTTGTTTGGCAAGTTCTCTTAGAACCTCTTCCAATCTGTCCTGCCAAGCATCGAATTCTAAGCGCAGGACTGCTTCACCGTCGTCTTGACCACGGGTGATGCCGATGAATGAAACGATACAGCCACAGCCGGAAAAATTCAACTTATCGCGTAAGCCGTCATAATCTAGAGTGCTGGTAGCTACCTCGATTATGACATTCTCTGCCATGAACTCGGCATAACAGCCAATGGCTTCAATGCATCCATTTGTCAATCAATCATTTATTGCTCGCAATCTGATATAATGGATGCCTGAAGATCCACCACGGCCATAATCTGAAGGGCTGAAGGTAAATGGTCCATTTATTGAGGTGGGCAAAGAGTTATTCTCTGCAAAAGGACCACTGTGAGCGAATGAACTACCATTCCAAGAAGCGGCGTAGAATCTATCATCTGCGCTGAGGTCATCTATCATCCCATATTCTAGGTCAATTGCGGCATCGGGCCAGGCATCGAATCTGAATATTACGATATCGATTTCAATAGAAGTAGCATTGGCCAATGCTGGATTCAGTGTCACCTCGTCGTCGTAATGCCTTACCAATAAGAGGTCATTACGAATCAGATCAATTGTTCCATCTTTATGACGATGCCATTGATTATCGACATTGACAAATGATTCGATCGAGAGATTGCTGGACTGGTATTCCCCGGCAGCGTCGTCGAATTCCCACAGGACTATCCAGCCGCTAGAATCGCTAAGAGCAGTGACTGGAACCAACCAAGGTGCTTCGATGCATAGGGTGACATCTTTGGCACAAGGTTCAGGCGAACTTCGACTTCTTGTGATAATATGGCTTGTATCGTAGTTGCTCAGCCAAGAGCGAAGAGATCCAAATGAGTGTGGTGGCTCCTCAGAGGGTTCCTTGGTCAACCACATTATCTGATAATCTTTTGATGACGCAACCATTGTCGCATCATCAGGTACTTTTTCTGCAATCGACCGCATCATATTCGTCCATTCACTCATCTCCCAATGATATTCATCGGTTTCTTCGAGATGATTGACCAATGGGGCAAGCACAATCAACCATATTATCATACACGATAAGGCTGAACGAATCGCCGAATCAAAGTTATCTTGGCCGATATGTAGTATATTCTTTTTTCTGATATCGAGATTCGGTAATTCATCAAGTAATTTTGGTTGAGGATTAATCAGTTGATTAGCCCATTTAATCACCACGTCGAAAGCGAGTGCTGCTAATGCGCAGCAAAGTGGAACCAATAACAGCATGTAGCGCGCTTCACCATAACCAAGGAGTAAACTGTAAATCATGATATGTGGTATGGAGATAGCCGATATTACGGCAAGTTCATTCCATTTTTTCTCCCGAAGGAGTAACCCAATCCCGCCAATGGCGAAGAACCATACCCCATCTGAAAGCAGATCTAGTCTGAGATTCAAATATCCTAGAACAGGAAATTGCTCAGCGGACCAACCCACGCCTTCGATAGGGTCGAGTGCTCGGTCGACCGGTGATCCGATTTGCGGTCTCAACGAGGCTAGCAAATCACCGGTCTCCAACCAGTCGTTATACATGAACGGAAGGACGGCTAACGACCATGCGAGAATGAACCACATCATCGGTTGTATTCTTTTGGCCATCAACCCTGAAAATCCAATAACGCCTAATAGATAACTGAATGAATATCTTGCTAAAGCTACCCCTCCTGAGGAGAAACCGATGAACAGCATCAATAGCGGTGAACATTTTTTCCAATCGATATGTAATAACAAATTCATGGCCATGGTTGCTAACATCGCCGCAAAAATCCCATGATAATACATCACCCCCCAATCGATTACGGTTGGTGAAGTGATAGCAGCAACAGCGAGAATTGTTGCCGAGGTTGTCGATGCTCCCAATTTTTTGCCAAGGATATAGGTTTGTAAGCCGAAGAGCAATACTATGCATCGCATCATTATCAATGATAGTGAGCCCCCTTCGTCGAAAACAAGTGTGGTGCTCAGGAGTACAGGTAAAAGCGGTGGTCGGAATATACGGCTACTGAATGCGTCAAAATCAACAGCACCAGCATAGGTCGAAGCTTGTAAGATGTGATAACCAGCGTCGTATTGTACAACATAACTTGTTGCTGGTCTAATAAATTCACAAATAGCTGTGATTAGTATAAGGGTAAGTAATACCCACTGCGACGAAGTATTATTCGACACCGCTTTTGGGGCAAATCTTTCGACGATAATCAAGCTAAAGGGCAATAAGATTAGGACGGAAAGGACAGAGGTTTTGTAACCAAGCAGGATTAGATTCAATTGTAACCATGCAATGATCAACAACACCATTGGTGCGAAAAGAAACCAGCGCTCAATAGCGTCAACATCAATTGACTCCTTCTCCATTACCTAGCGTTATCGAATCAAGGTTCTTGTGTTTGTGGTAGAAACCGAGTCCACCGTATGCTTCAAACCATCAGCGCTCCTAAGCAGTGCATGGGCGTAGAGGGGCCGGTGCAAATAATGGGCGCAGGTCTCTCAGGCCTTGCCGCTGCGACAATATTATCACGCGCTGGCAGAGAAGTCCACGTTCATGATATCCGAAGTGATTCAGGGGCGAGGTTTGATGGTGATTTCCAAGCCTTGGAAAACTGGTCGATCGGAATCGATTTCTTCGATCAATTAAAGGAATGGGGCATCGATAGTAGCGAGTTCAAATCCACCGAATTCAGTATTATCGATCTGATTCATCCCGATGATGAAATCAGTTACCCCAAAACCGATGGAGTGGCTTATCGGATTGTTGAAAGAGGAACTTCTGACCATACGATTGATCAAGCATTCAAACGAATGGCACTTGCAGCCGGGGTAAATCTCCACTATAAGTCGAGGGTGCAAGTTGAGGATTGCCATATCATCGCCTGTGGGCCAAAAGGCACTAGTGCTGTAGCATACGGGGAGATATTCACCACCAAGCACGCCAATATGATTACCTTCCAACTCAATGATAAATTGGCACCTGGGGCTTATTCATATCTGATTATCATCGATGGCGTTGGCCTGATATGCACCTGTCTTTGGCGAAAACAGAGGAAGAGCGAACGTTTTCTCAACGAGACCATCGCTTGGTACGAGGAACATTATCCCGATATCGATCGTCAGCCGGTAAAAAGAGTTGGTGGTAAAGGTGATTTCACCATCAATTCACGTTACAAAAGCGACGGTAGATATTATGTTGGCGAATCGGGTGGTCTTCAGGATTTCATGTGGGGGTTCGGTATGCGAATGGCTGTATGGTCGGGGGTTCTTGCCGCTAAGGATATCCTCGGTGAATGTGATTATGAAAAAGAGGTGCGCAAGCAATTATTACCCTATGTTCGGACCAGCGTTGCCAATCGTTTCTTGATGAATAGAGTAGGCGATAAGATGTTCAAGCGAATGTGTAAACAATGGATGAGGAATCAACGGCGAAAGGGAGATGGTTTGGTGTGGGTCGCTAACCTATTCCGTCCTACATTATTCAAACGAGTGATCTATCGACTTACCAATCGTTTCATGTTGGAAAAGGACGAGAAAGCAATGGGTCGCGGAGTCAGGAGAATGCCTTTTCGCAAGGCTTTGAAAAGAGATGTGTGGGAGCCCTCTCCAGCCGCGATTGCCGTTGGCGAAAGATGGGATTCTGTCCACAGAAGTGGTGGAAACACCTCCTTTGTCGAGGAGTGATTTCCACTTCATAGGTTGATTTTGTAGGGCGAATAGTTGATGATGTCTTTCAGGGTGGCCCGCTCTATGAGCGACCTACGCGGACTCGTATTGGAGCCACTGACAAATAATCTGGTTAATTACGGTGTCACCGATAATGGCATCGCAGTAATCGAATTGGCTTCTAATTCCGCCGGCGCACCATTGGCAGAAGGAGAGGTTGGACCAAATACCTATACTCACGACATGATGTGTGATATCGACGAAGCTATTATCAAGGCTCGATTCAATGATGATGTGACCGTTATCGTCCTAACTGGAAACGGTGACAAATTCTTTTCCGCCGGTGCTTCTATTCAGATGCTGAATAGTGTCACTCCTGGCTTTAAGTATAATTTCTGCCTTCACGCAAATGAGACCTTATCTCGCTTTGAGCAGACTTCTAAATTGGTCATTTGCGCAATTAATGGTCATGCGGTCGGCGGCGGTCTTGAGATTTCAATGGCTGCTGACATCAGAATAGCGCGTAAGAATGCGGGCAAGGTCGGTTTACCCGAGATCAATCTCGGGGTGTTAGCTGGAACTGGAGGAACCGCTCGCTTAACCCGTTTGATCGGCAAAGCAAAGGCTCTCGAAATAATGGTCACTGGGGAATTAATGTCGTTTGAGGATGCCCTTGGATATAATTTAATCAACCATCTTTGGGAAGGTAGTGCAGAGAAATTCCGCAGGGATGTTCTCGATTGGGCCAGCCAATTTACTTTGCCAAATAAGGCTGTAAAGGCTGTTGGTAACATTAAGCGATCATGTCAGACCGGTCCCGAGATTCCATTTGAATATCATTTAGCATTGGAGAGAGAACTTCAATCCTCTCTATTCAGTAGTAGTGATGCCAAGGAAGGAATCGCAGCATATGTTGAAAAACGTGTACCTAATTTCAGTGGTCAATAAGCACTTAAATTCAGCGATGTCTTGAAGGATGAGGTCAAGGTCGGAAGGGCCGTATGGCCTCTGAGTTCTATGTACCAGCCGATGTACCCGATGACCTTATGGAAACCTATGTCGAAAACATGCGGGGGGCAACGTCTGGCAGTGGTTCGATGAACCTCTTTGCTTGTGATCAGAAAATCGAGCATCTCAACGATGATTTCTATGATGGCGATAACAAGATACCACTTTCCTCAAATGACCCAGGCCATCTATTTGAAATCGGTCTGGCTTGCCATGAAGGAGGAACCATCGGTGTTCTTGCCGCCCAACTCGGATTGATAGCCAAGTATGCTCGTGATGCTCCGGATGTACCATATCTTGTAAAGTTGAATTCCAAGAGTGGTTTGGTGAAAACCGCTCAAAGGGACCCGGTATCGATGGCGATGTGGGACCTCGATGATGTGATGGGACTGATTCACAATGGTATCAATGTGGTTGGAATCGGTTATACCATCTATTTGGGAAGTGAATATGAGCATGATATGTTGACCGAAGCCGCGTCGATGATTAGCCGTGCCCATGAATTGGGTTTGATAGCAGTCGTGTGGATGTATCCAAGAGGACAGGCGGTTGCTGACGAAATGGATCCACAATTGATCTCAGGAGCAGCAGGTGTTGCTGCCTGTATAGGTGCTGACTTTGCTAAGGTCAATTTCCCAAGTGCATGGGAGGGAATGACTCAGCCGGAAAGTCTGGCGATAGCGGTTGAAGCCGCGGGTAGAACCGGCATCATCTGTAGTGGAGGCGGCAGTCTTCCTCCCCGCGATTTTTTAGAGAGGTTACATTCACAGATTCACATTGCAGGTTGTAGAGGCGCTGCGACGGGTCGTAATATTCACCAGAAATCAACCGCAGATGCAGTTAAGATGACTGCAGCATGTCATGCGATTATTTGCGATGGCGCTTCGGTTGAAGAAGCACTAGCAATCTATCGAGGATGAACGAAATATTCATCCACGGCGGATAAGATTCTTGGTCAGGACCTTGCCTTCAGAGTCGACCAGCAGTGGTTGACCTTCTCGCCAATCAGGACAATTTTCGGAAACCCAAATTCTGGTTGCCCATTCACAGATGTCGTAGCCTCCGGAAAGAATACCTGATCTCTTGATATATCCGACCTTTACGATATCTTTGTCTTTGGAGAGTACGTTGCCCAATTGCTGGCTGGTGGTGCCGTGGCGCATGGTACTGTTGATGTGCTCAAGAATCTCAGCTGTATTGCGTGGTCTTTCAGATAGGAACTTCTTTATTTTTTCTCTGATGCGCACGGTTTTCATGTATCTTCCTCCAGTCATTGTTGGCTAATCCGGCTAGATACCGTCCGCCAAAACGAAGGAGCGAAGCACCTGATATAATGGTTGTCCAAACTTTGGCTTGAAACTTACACTGTGTGACATGAAATGGCGGTTTACTGATTACATTTTGTAAGAGAATAAGGAATTACTTACTATCTCCATTGGAAATGTGTAAGTTTATGTAACTAGTTATGTTGAAGTACTGGAAAAACTCAATAATATGAACCTCTGCCCCTAAAGTGGTGACGATTGATGCCGCGAGATAGGATTAGGTCGGTTCATCAACGTCGATTACTCGATTGGCTTGCCGATGGAGGCGGTACTGTATCAGGTGCATCCGATGCCTTGGGCATTCGCATGCCCCATGCTTCTGCTGCACTCAAACGCCTACGTGAATCAGGGGATATTGTGCGGGACCATGGTTCTAGAAGAGGGGCGAATCATCGGCTTACCGCTCAAGGACTTGCGAGATTGGAACGAGATGGCCTCGATAGGCTATTGCAGTTGGTTCAATGGCCGCCACCTGCAAAAGCACTCGGTATTGTACTCGCTAGAGATAGAGAGATGGTATTGCTTGGTTACACCTCTGATGTGATTGGACCACTGATGGGCTTACCAAATCGCCCCTTAGAGGAAGAATCCGGAGTGGATGTTGATTCCATTGGAAATGAAGGGGGGTTAGATACTTGGAGATGGGCGATTCTCAGAGGAGAAGGGCCGATTTGGTGGGATCTTGAAAGTCAAGAACGGACTAAACGTCCTGTGGAAACCTCTCCGGCAACTTTGAGCGCTTGGACAGATCAACCAAAAGTAATGGGTGTGATTCGCGCACGATTACTCGAAGATGCAGAATCTTGGCCACTAGGCGTGGGTAGTTGGTTTACTGCACTGCCCGATGGACTCTGGCCAGAATTACCTGAAAGTCTCAGAGCAGGACCGACTGCAATCGGTCGAGCGGGTAGTAGCGGACCAACCATTCGCCCTCTCGATGGAGTTCATGCGCGCTTGTCAAATCGACACGACAAAACCCTAGCCCTACGGGCATATAGCCACGGTTCACTGGTTCTTGCTGATGGTAAATTATTGGGCCATAAACGTACATCGTTACCCACCGGTTGTCTCTCACGCTGGATTTCATTGGTCCACCCACGTCTTTCGGCTACAAGGGTATTCGAGAAGTTTGAAAAGCTATGTCATGATCTTGCAGATAATTCACTAAATTCTCTAACGAGGGCAATCCTAGGTGATTTTGGTGGTCGCGATTGGCACGAGGGGCAAAAAGAGGCCTTTATCGATACAGGTGGACTATCGATCAGAGGGGCTACTGCACTATTGCAATGGTGTCTTGAAGAGACGGATGTAGATCTCGTCGTCGAATGGCGCTGGCCTGTTGCCGATTCAAAGCAGATTATCACAAGGTTGGTTTCAGATCCACGCTGCAGATTATTGGTTAGTGATGGCGATTTGAAATTACCGCTTCGCATTGAATCCACGGCGAATAATGGTCAGGTGATGCTGCATATGAAAGAGCGGGTAAGATTACCAGTACGATTAGATGCACTTGCTGGAAGTCATATGATACCAGTCGATTGGGTTGAACCGAGCCATCCACGCGAGTTGAGTAGAGGTGGTGGATTAGCGCCTAGCAGGCCTCCTCAATCACACCGAGAGGCGATGTGGATCGCTTGTGATCTCGAAAGTGGAGATTCTCGTTGGGCGGAATTATGTGAAAAAACATCCCCTCTTGCCGCCTTTATCGCCACTCCAAAAAGCGAAAGGGTTTCGCGATGGCGTCGAATAAGAGAGTCTCTGAATCCGGTGTGGTCTGCACTATTGGAACATGATACCCTGGAATTATCGGAATTATCGGAATTAGCGATTACCCAAGCAGAGGCGCTCGATTCTTTGGTCGCTCGAATCAGATCATCGCCGATGGTGGTAATCGATGAGCAAATCAACGAGGGATTAGGTGCAGCAATACTTCTTGCAAGGCAATGGTTCGACGAAGAATTCAGATCATTAGTGATAGAGGCAGCAGAATCTTGGGCGAGAAATCCTCTGGCGATTGAGAAGGTGATGCCTTCGTTATGGACGGATAATGAGTTACGGCAGATAGCCTTGCGTTCTGAGGAGTTGGAGCCCTATCGCTTGATGAGTTTGGGTGAGGTAGACAATCCCGATACCCAAAGGCAAATCATCTGTTTTGTCCATCCTTGCATCTGGATAGATTATGCAAAACGTTGGTTATTGATTCAACTCTCCTCCTCAACCGGTAGATCGATTCTTGCAAGTATGGAATTACCTTGGCCGGCATTGCTTTGGCGAAATCCCCCCACCGTCGAAGAATTACGGGTGGTGCATCATCTTGAGGAGGGCCTAGGGAAAAATTCTCTTCTCGATGTATTGGATGCCCTTGAAAGTGATTATGCGCCTCCTACTGGTCGGACACATCCCTTAGCAGGCTGGTTATTTCGTTCAACGATTCCATTTATTTCAAGCGAGGTCGTCGGCGATGCAACTATTCATCTCGAACTCTATCGACGCTTTCATGAATGATAGCATTCAGGCGATGTCAACCGCGCATGCAACTTCACCGTGAGGCACGCCTATGATCGGTGATACCGATGACGCGGGGTGTGCCATCGACGAAGATCAGAGTGACCTTTTGGAATGACCTCTTGATGCAAACCGATGGACGATGTGGTTGGACGATGGGTCCTTGCCGGACGATAGGATGAGGGTGAGACAACCATTCGACTGCACAGAAGCCCTGACACTGAGGGTCATGCCTTGGAGGTAACGATGATACAGGCTGTTAGGTGTCGGGGCACAGTCTTTAAGCGATGCTCCTAAGTGCTTCAAGTTTTGTCATCACCCCATGGGCATGCGGCTCGAAGTGTGCTTGGTCGGAGGAACATTCGACCGTTTTCACGTCGGCCATGCCCATTTGCTTGCCAATACATTAGCAGCAGCAGAATTAGCAGAAGTATGGATTACCAGCGATGAAATGGCGCGGATAAAGTCCCCGCAAATAGAGCCTTTTGATACGAGGCGAGAAGCGGTACTTTCTTGGGCAGACAGCCATGCCGATGGCAGAATCAAAACCTTTGAACTCAAAGATTCATTCGGACCTGCACTAAAACGCCCAGATTGTGATGGAATCATCTGCACACCAGAGACACTTTCAAATTGTAATGAGATTAACGTGAGGAGATTGGCAAACGGATTGACACCATTGGAAGTGATCGAGGTTCCTCATTTACTAGATGATGAAGGGGGGGTGGTTTCCTCGACTAGAATAAGGGCCGGAAGCATTTCACGCGCGGGTAAATCTTGGTTATCATCGTTAGATCGGACGAGGGATTACCTGATGAAGGATGAATTAGACCCTGAATTAAAAGAACCATTTGGAGATTTGTTCACAGGACCTGATAATGTATGTGAAATCGCAATGAGTTCTGCGATCGAATCGATTGACGGTGGACTATTGGTAGCGGTTGGTGATGTAACTGTCTCAACATTACTCGGTATGGAAATAATTCCAGACATCGTGTTAGTCGATGGCTATACCAAAAGAAAAGAACTCCCTACAAAGGTAGATTTACACGTTTTCGATGCAGTGATTCACTGTAATAATCCAGCAGGAAGTCTTACCGCATCATTGATTTTGGCGATTAATACAGCCTTGCATTCAGATGGCACTGTCTGTATCGATGTCGATGGCGAGGAGGATCTTGCACCGATAATAATCCATCTCTTGGCACCACTCGGCTCTAATATTCTCTATGGTCAGCCTGGTGAGGGAGTGGTATTGGCTCAAACCGATGAGGTGATGAAAGAGCGGTGTAGAATCATCCTTTCTAAATTTGAGGTGAAGAAATGACCCTTGTCAGTATCACGGTATGTGTGCGCGACGGAGTTGATTGGGTCGATGGGTGCATCAAATCCTTAATCGAACAAACCCATCGACCATTGGAGATAATCGTAGTCGACGATGGTTCGACCGACGGCTCTAGACAAAAGGTTGAGTTATGGCAAGAACATGAATTCATCTCGACGATATTGCAAGAACCACTTGGTTTGTCAGCTGCAAGAATGGCCGCAGTAAATGCAGCAAAAGGAGAATGGGTTGCGATTACCGATATCGATGTCCGTCCCGAGCCGGATTGGATTGAAAATCTTCTCCTCGCCAGTGAACCATTGGAAGAGGAAAATATAGTTGCCATTACCGGAAGGACGGTTTTCAATCGTGGCGATGATACCATCAGTATCATTCGTAGTTCGGAAGTCGAAGCGAAATATCGTTCACGTAGTCGTCTCACCAGTCTTGCAAATGGGCCATGTTCAATGTTCCTCAAGGAGGAGTTATTGGCGATAGGTGGATTTAATCCACAGTGGTACCATGCCGAAGACATGGAGGTTTCATTGAAGTTGATAGCGGCAGGTGGAGTAATAATATACACTCCAAGGGCAATAGTCAATCACGTTCCGGAAACCGGATTGATTAGGTTCCTAGGTAAGAGGCTACGTGATATTAGGGCCCACGTGCGCATCGTTAGACATTTTCCCAGTCGAATGAGGAGAGGTCCAGGATTCGATTTTATCGGTAGTTCGTGGTTGGTTTTACTGGGATTGCCGGCGCATGTCTTATTGATGGCAGCGCTATTCATTATCGTTTCAGCCTTTGCTGAAGGAGGGTTGAATGAGATCGCAAACGGAGCGAATGCAAAAACAATGGCGATATTGCTGGTGATATATCTCACTTGGTTTTTTTTATTATTACGCAATAATATTGTTCAAACCATGCTCAGACGGCCAATAACCACACCGATAGTCATTATCTGTTGGTCTATTTCATTATGGCTTGGATTGATTCTAGGAATTGTTGATGCGATATTACAACGCCGAGGACATGGCGTACGTTGATCAATCCTCTTCTTCAAGGCCAGACAATCTCTTCATTCCCATTCCCGAAGCGATTAAAGCGATGGTGACAACATATACGCCGGGGTCGATCCAAGTCATGTAACTTATACCCCAATATACGTAGAACACTATTCCAGAGAGGATACACCAAGCAGCACCTGTGAGATACCAGCCGCCAATTTCTGTCGAGGCAAGAGAAACCCAGAGATCATTTTTCACCAGTGAGGAGAAAAATCCTGAGAGACCATCCTCTTGCGAATTAATCGTCTTCAATGCCAGTGCAACAAGTCCCCCACACATCAGCATGAAAACAGCATCACTAGCGACGAATGCTGGTGCTGTTGATTTCATTTCGAAAGCCGCATTTGTAAATTCCATGGTCAGTAGACCAGCCCAAGAAATCCTGTATGTAGGATGTACTTGTCCACTCAGATTGATAATTGCGAGCAACAGTCCAATTGTACCGATTGCCAAGTACCATCTCGCTAGGTATTGTGATGGTGAAAGTAGGGCAGAGATGAGACTTTGCTCAGTAGCATCTTCAGCTATTTCAGCCTCCTGACGCTTTTCACTCGACTTCTTCATGCGCCGGCCCACCTCCATCGTAGTTATGAGTGTTGCCAATTATCACTCAAATCACAATTGCTCACAATCGTGATTGATGCTTATATGAGTGTGCAAAAACATCAGCGATAATCGATTCTGAGTTTGACATGATGTTTTTAGTATCGAGATTATCCGGTAAACACGAGTTGATCTGTTTTGAACGCCCATACCTGCCTTTACTCACGATATTAGCAGTAATCAATCCTAGCATATCGAGATTTGAAATGAGTCCTGAAACCCTTCTCGCAGAGAGTAGTGATTGACCCACTTTAGTGCATGCTTGTTTGTAGATATGGAAAACCTCGCCGGTTTGAATGTTCTTCAGGCCGTTGTATTCATTGATCATCACCGCAGCGAGTACGATTTTTTGCTGGGTGGGAAGTGTGCGAATTACCGGAGTTATCTGGTCGCACTCAATCTGTGCTTGTGCGGCCCTAACGTGCCGCTTCTCTACCAAGTCAGCACTTTCTTTTTCGGCCTTTTCCGTCGATACGCGCAAGAGGTCAAGCGCACACCTAGCATCGCCGTGTTCTTGCGCAGCAAGAGCAGAACACAGAGGGATGACCTCTTGAGAAAGAGCACCATCTTCAATTCCTTCCACCGCGCGATCATGTAAGATCTCTTGGAGTTGTTCAGCATTATATGGATTGAAAATGATATCTTGTTGTCCGAGTCTACTTCTGACTCTTGGGTCGAGATAATCCGTGAATTTCAGATCATTTGAGATTCCGATAACACAAGCTCTAGCTTTGGTCAACTCTGAATTCAGATTGGTCAAATTATAAAGCAAATCATCACCAGCTTTCTTGATTAGGTGATCGATTTCATCGAGGATGATGACATATACGCCCCCCCTCCTCTCCATGCGTTTTACCAATTCTTTGAACACGCGATCGGTTGGCCAACCGGTGAAAGGAATATCCGGGGTTTCAAATTCTTCAAGCAAGGTATTACCAAGGTGTGATAGAACTCTGTATTGGGTGTCGATTTGGCGACAGTTGACCAATACCGGGAACACTTTACGGCCGATTTTTTCGCCCTTCTCCTGTAATTGCTTGCACACGTAATTGGTTACTGCAGTCTTTCCTGCTCCGGTAACTCCATAGAGAATCATATTCGAGGGAATGTGGCCTTTTAGGGCCTCGACGAGGTTGAAACTCAATGATTCGATTTCTTCCTCACGATGAATCAAGGTATCGGGGAGGTAACTATGTCTGAGCACTTCCTTATTGATGAATAGAGTCTTCAGAGTGAGAATTTCGTCGAAGATATTCCCGCTCATTATCATCTACTCCATTACATCCTTGCCAGCCACTGGGGCAGCCGCACGCGGATGTCTTCCGTGAGTCAGAGTCCATGTAATAAGCATGCCCACTCGTCAAGCCAAACAATCGCTTAGTCGAGTGGACTTGAGAAAAGATTACGTTATTATAAACCGGATGCAAATGCACACTGAAAAATAATATATTACAATTAGAAAACCCCTGATTTCCTTTTTTCTATTGCGATTTACAAGGTGATGATTTTTGTTCCATCCCACAAAAATGTATTTCCATCTCGGGCGTGAATCACGTTCGCCGGATGCTCGGGAATCTGCGCCGAGATGATTTCGGGACCATCGTCGACATAGGTATGGGTGACAATTATTTTCGTATCAGGATTATTACGAGCTAAGGTTTCAATCGAGGACGGTTTGTGATGTTCGTCTGAATCGACATATTCGGGTAATCCCATCTCAACAATAGCCAAGTCACACTCGCTGACTCTTCTCCACAATTCCTCACAAGGTCCGCTATCGCCGGAGTGTAGCATCACCAAGCCACTTTCATGTCGCATCATCCATCCATGTGGTTCGACCTCGGCGACGTGTTTTACTGCAAACGTTTCGAAATCCCACCCCTCTACCTGCGGGATCTCCTGCCAATTTATTGTAGCCAAGATGTCGTCAAGGCTGCCTGGATATGCCAATTTGCACAATGTTTCAATATTCTTTCTGACTATTGGTGAGCCAGCGATTGTCAAAGGCTTAAGCCCATCTCGGTCGGAAATATATTTCCTCTCGAGCAGTAGGAAAGGAATGCCGAACACATGGTCTCCATGGACGTGAGTCACTAAAATGGTATCGATTTGGCTTGGAGAAATACCTCGTCTTCTCAAGCAACTAAGGGCGGTAGGAGGAATATCGACCATGATGTGTTCATCGATTAGTAGGAGAGAGTGCATCCGGCCAGATGGCAAGAAAGCATTACCCGTGCCAAGCAACTCGATCTTCACCATAGCCTCTCCACCACTTGCGCGTGATAAATCTGTTTGCACGAAGCGTCTTAAACAGAATCTTGGTGGAACGACTGAACGTGGTCATTATGACGGTCTGGAGCGCTAAGAATCCATATAGTTCGCGTATCACTGAGAATTATATTCTCAATGGAGAGGGTAGCTGTAAAGAGACCAGACATATCGTACTCGATCTTGGTGATTCTGGCCTTGAATACAAGGTCGGAGATGCACTCGCAGTACTCCCAGAAAACCCTCAGGAGATAGTGGATACCCTAATCGCTAATCAGGGTTGGGATCCTCTGCAAAAGGTCGATGCAGGAAAGGGTGAGAAAACCCTGAGGGATGCTCTAAAGAGGGATGTGGAAATCCACCGTGTCAACAAGAGATTCGTCAGTTCATTGATCGGTAAAGTCGTATCTAGCGGGCTGAAGATAAATGTGAAATTGACAGCAAGACGACGGATGATTGTTGGTGGGGAGACTATTCTAGAATGGGATGTGGAATCAGGAAATATCCTCAAAGGATTGAATTCAAGCTCATCAGGTGATGATCCGGTAGCCAAGGTTGAGACGTTGACCAGTGATTCTTCGGCGATGGAGGATTATATTTGGTCGCGAGATTATCTCGATGTATTAGATGAATTTGCGGTTTACTATAGCCCGGAGGAATTCCTAGGGCTTGTCGATCGTCTAAAACCTCGCCTATATTCGATTGCGAGTAGCCTTGACGCGCATCCTGGATTGGTCGAATTAACCGTCGGTATCATCCGTTATTCACATCACGGCCGAGACCGCGGAGGATTGTGTACCATCTTCATGGCTGATGAAATCGATGAGTCAGACCTACCGGTTCGAGTATTTATGTCACCAACCAAAACCTTTGTTCTACCTGAAGATCCTAGTGTCGACATCATTATGGTTGGACCGGGTACGGGTATAGCTCCATTCAGGGCGTTTGTCGAACAGAGAATATACGACAAGGCGCCGGGTAGGAATTGGTTGATTTTTGGCGATCAGTCGTCTAAAACCGAATTTTATTATCAAGATACGATTGAAAAATGGCTTGATGAGGGTGACTTATCACGTTTTACCACAGCATGGTCTCGAGATCAGGAAGAGAAGATCTACGTTCAGCATCGGATGGTAGAGCACGGTGAGGAGATTTGGCAGTGGTTGGGCGATGGCGCTTATTTTTATGTCTGTGGTGACAAACAATACATGGCAAAAGATGTACATCGTACCCTGATTGAGATAGCGAGCGAACACGGCTCCATGTCCGCTGAGGAAGCTACTCATTTCATCGAGAAGGTGATGATGCGTGAGCAGAAGCGTTACCTTCGTGACGTATATTGAGTATTGTCACTCTATTGGAATGACGGTTGTATCGATTCCTTTTGAATTTGCCGAATCCACCATGACATTGGTCCACTTACTTTTTGCGCTAGGGAAGGCGATTACATGAGTTGCTCTCTCTAGCATTTTCATCACTAAATCAGGAGCGGCTTCGGGTCTACCTCCATCTTGAACCCCCCCTCTTAGCGCATCCCATGCCTCAGTGAAAATAGCGCAGGGAATATTGTTATTATCAGCCCAACGTTCAGCCAAGTAATCCACTCCACTGGCACCCCCAAGAATTATCAAATCAGGATACTCGAATTTTTCGACCCATTCGTCGAGTTTATCCTCGATAAAAGAATAATCATAATATTGTGAATTCCCACAAATCACCAAGTTCACAATTTTTCCAGACTTGTTTAAGTCCTTTCCAGCCATCACATCAAGCACTCCAGCACCAGACATTCCATACCCCTATTTTTCCCAATGAGTTGAGTAGGATATAAGTTATACTGTTAAACAACCTAATCTATGACCTCGATAAGGGCTTTGAATAAGGTTAGCAGCGATGTAACCATTCATCCGCAAGTAGCCAAATGACCGCTTTCATCATAGGGGTAATCCGTCTGGGATGGATAATGGCATTCAAGCGAGTACTCATCGCTAATCGCGGAGAAATCGCCCTCCGCATCCTCAGAACTCTCCGTGATATGGGTATTGAGGTAGCAATAATCCATGGCAGAGAGGACCGTCTTTCCCTACCTGTTAGAATGGCAGATATAGCATTTCAAATCTTACGGACAAATCCGCTTGACTCTTATCTAGATGTCGAAGCCGTAGTTCAAGCAGCAATTGATCTCAAGTGTGATGCAGTTCATCCTGGCTATGGTTTTCTCGCCGAAAATGCAGGATTCGCAAGACGATTGGAAGAAGAGGGGATTACTTTTATTGGCCCTTCTGCCGATGTCATAACTTTACTCGGTGATAAAATCGAGGCGAGAGCGGCGATGGAAGCAGTTGGTTTACCAATCGCGAAAGGCAGTAGTGAGCCGATTGAAGATGCTGCAGTAGCCAGCGCACTAGCCGATGTCATCGGTTATCCAGTGATTATCAAGGCCGCCGCCGGCGGCGGTGGCATCGGCATGCAAATCGTGAATGAGGGGGGAGAGTTCGAAGGTGCACTCAAATTATGTCAAAGTAGAGCAAAGTCTGCATTCGGTGATGAACGGGTCTTTGTCGAGAAATATATCGAAGGAGCACAGCACATCGAATTCCAAGTATTGGGCGATGGTAAAAAAGCCATTCATTTCGGTGAGAGGTTCTGTTCGATTCAACGCCGCCATCAAAAATTGGTAGAAGAAGGTCCATGGCTTGACCAAGCAAAGAGAGAGGAGATAGGCAATCTCGTTTGTGCGGGAGCAGAGTCCGTGGGTTATAAGGGCCTAGCCACTTTCGAATTTTTGCGCGATAAGAATGATAATTTCTACTTTTTAGAGGTAAATCCTAGAGTTCAAGTCGAACATACGGTCACCGAGATGATTACTGGTTACAACTTGGTTGAATTGGGTATTAAAGTCGCTCAAGGGGAATCGTTACCTCTCGGTCAAGACGATATTACTTGGCGAGGCCATGCCATTCAATGCCGTTTGAATGCGGAGGACCCCAAGGAATTTATCCCAAGCCCAGGTAGATTGTGGAATTGTCATTTCCCTTCAGGTTTTGGAATCCGTTGTGATACCCATGCTTATTCTGGCTACGAAATGCCCGGTTGTTTTGATAGTCTATTAGCAAAATTACTGGCTTGGGGTCATGACCGTGAAGATGCCATACGTCGAATGCGCACTGCATTGGATGAGACTTTGATCGAAGGGGTCAAACATTTGATTCCCTTACATCGAAGAATAATGGATGAGAAAGATTTCCTTGCGCGAAAAATTACGATTCAGTATATCGAAGAGCACGAGGAATTGCTTGGATAAGATGAGGTGATGATGATGGATGTATTGATTATCGGTAGTGTAGCATATGATTCGGTATCCTCACCAGAGGGAGCGGTGGAGAATGCACTAGGTGGATCTGCCACATATGCCGGTCTTTCGGCAGCATTTCATGACAATATGAGAAACGGTGGTGGAGTGGGATTGGTCGGAGTTGTCGGTATTGATTTCGCAACTAGTGATTATGACCTCTTGTCGGCAGCAGGTATCGATATTTCTGGTCTCGAAGTAGCCGACGGCCCAACCTTTCGTTGGTCCGGTTCTTATCATGGCAACATGGGTGAGGCTCAAACCCACGAAACCCACCTCAATGTGTTCGAACACTTTCAACCGAAAGTCCCAAAGAGATTACGCTCCCCCAAAGTCACATTCTGCGCAAATCTTCACCCAGTATTACAGGCAAGTGTAGTTGATCAGACCGACCCTACACGTTGCACGATTCTCGATAGCATGAATCTGTGGATCGATATCGCTTTGGATGATCTTCGCAAAGTGATGGCTAGAGTTGACCTTGTTGTACTCAACGATGGTGAGATAAGAATGCTCGCAGGTGATGAAAACCTAGTCAGGGCTGCACATAAAGTGCGTCAGGAGATGGGTGGAGGAATACTGATTGTCAAACGTGGTGAACATGGTGTGCTCGCTCTACACCCCGAGGGAATGATAGCATTACCCGCATATCCTACAGCGACTGTTGTTGACCCAACCGGTTGCGGTGATACCTTTGCTGGAGCACTTGCTTCTATTTTGGCAGCAGGCGAAGGTGACATCGGTAGAAAGGAATTGCAAAATGCATTATTGCATGCTACGGTGACTGCTAGTTTCACCTTGATGTCATTTGGAGTAGGCGCTATTGCAAAATTAAATCCAGAACAATATCAAGAGCGCTTAGAGTCTTTTAAACAGATTATCGGTGGTTGAAATGGCTGTTCTCAATATCGCCATGGTCGGCAGTGATGAATTGGCCCGGGAAATTGCAAAGTCCATCGATGAACGTGATGTTCAATCCTATGTCCATAAGGAGATCGTCGATGATGTACAATGTGTATTGTCATTGATTAGACCAATCCGTTATCCAGAGAAACTCAGGCCACTCTTATCGGCACTTTCCGCAGGTAGAGTCGGTATTATTGAGGTAAAAGCAATCGATGCAACTTTCGGTGAAACACTCGTGGCTTTTTCAGCTGCGGGAATCACAAAAGGAATCATTGTAATAAATCCAGATCCCAGTGGCTGGGTAGATGAAGATCAAGTAAAGAAATCACTCGATCAAGTGGGATTAGGTAATTGGATTTTTGCAGCAGCCGATGGTCTTGGAATTCGCCAGAATCTCTTGAAAATGATGAGTGAATTGGAAGGAAAATTAGCCGAAGCTGCAACAAGACCACTGGTGATTCCAATCGATCAATACTTTACAGTCAAAGGAATAGGTTTGGTCGCGATTGGTTATGTCCAATCTGGAGTGGTCAAAGTTCACGATACCTTAGCGATGATACCAACCGAGGGTAGTGGTGAGGTCAAATCGTTACAAGTGATGGATGATGATGTTCAAGAAGCACGTGCAGGCGACCGGGTCGGAATAGCATTACGCAATAGTTCCGAGTCTCATCTAGTAGGCGGGGCGATGATTGTTCATCCCGCAATAGAAGATCGCAAAAGCGGAAAATCGGTCCCTCTGGCGGTTGAATTACATCGGGTTTCTAAAGTTGATTTAGAAATTTCTCCTTTCCAACGCCGCCGTCTTGAAGTTGGGGATGTGATTCACGCCAGCATCGATTTACAATTTATCGTCGGCCGTATCGAAGCGAGTGATGATGGATTGACTGTAAAATGGGAAACACCCTTACTGATACGCAGAGATGCACCACAACCGGTGGTGATTGCTCAACTGGATTCAAATCTGCGAATAATGGGTCCTGCTACTCTATCTCGCTGCGAGTAAAGGGTGCACTTATCCGGTGCAAACAAGGGTTTGCCAGCGGTGCTTTCATAACTGAATGGGCATGATGTCGGCTCGGGATGTACTCAGATGCCGTGCCTTATGGGGCTGGTGTTGGCGAGTCGACGGAGATAATCCGTTCGCTGACATTGGCAGGACATAAGGGGCGCGTACGCGCGCTTCTATCATCAAATCAGATATCTTTTGAATCTCGTTCTGGACATGCGCTCGATCTTCATCTCGATGCAGTACAAAGGGTTCACCATTCACATACCAATCTGATTCCAGGTTGGATGGCAATGGTCGGATTATTGTTGATTTGGGTCTCTTTTAGAACCTTCAATGGCTCCGCACAAGCCATAGCCGGTTCTGCAGGTATTGTACTAAGCGCTGGCCATCTTATTACTCGAAGACCGACTTTGACCATCGATACAACTGCAGGTGATTGCCATTCGGTTTTCGGTAATGATGCTACTTTGATGCGTATGTGTACAATGATTCAACGTTTACGTGATGGGGCGACGATGGAAGAAGCTAGGCGGGGATTGGAAATCCTGTCGCGGGATGCAGAGTACCCGCGAATCCAGCAACTGGAAGCAGAATTATTGCCAGAGCCGGTTGAGATTCTGCCCAACCCTGTAATCAGTGCATTCTTGGATGAAATAGAGAATGAGGATGCACAGCAGAAAATACAGGCCGAGCCAATCTCAAGTGGATTTGAATTACCCGATTGGTTTGATGAGGAAGAAACCTCCAATCGAGAGGTACCTGCCGGATTATTGAGTAGATCAAAAGAAAATATTCACACTCGTCGCAATCAAGTCGCCGCTCAGGGGTGGATGGAACCTGCTCCATCACCAATGCAACCGTACCAAGGGGTCTATCGCCAAGAGATGATCGATGGCAATTCATTTGAAATGATGAGGGGAATCGGCATGATACCTGTCGATAGACAACCGATGCAGCAATCACAGGTGCCAACCCATTTCCTACCATCCTTTGTCGGCACAGATGGTGCACATATTCCCTGCGCCAATCCTGGGAATTTCAATTCACCCGATCAACCATTATCGGTCATCGAACAACAAACCGAAGAGGTATCCTTGGTTGCTGATGCTAGGCGTGACGATATTGTACAAGCCGAAGTAGAAGAGGAAAGTCAGAGTCAAGTCGAACGCTATCCTCATTTTTCTCGTCTATCACAGCAATCGCCGAGTAGATCACCGCGCTTGTCTACAACCCATAATCGGCGTACTTCATTGACAGTATCATCGGTGGTCAAGGAGTTGGTAGGCCCTTCCCTGTTGAGAGCTGGGAAAATAGGTCAAAAATTAAAAAATCGTTTTAGAACTGGAGATGCTTTGCGCTTACAAGCAAGAAATGCACATTCTGAAGAAGTAGCACAATCAATACGTGAGTTGGCAAAAAGCAATGGCGGTATCGTCCCCGATGATCAGGTATCCAGTATGATGGCGCACATAGGTAAATCGATTCAAAATATTCCCCAATCATTCGACGATTTGGTGGTAAGTGAGGATAACTGTGACGCGATATCGGTCAAATTACCTCGTATCGATTCATGATTTATTCTTTAATTCCAGCATATGATTGCGGATATCGATTGCTTTTTCCTGCTCAGCAATCTCTGATTCTGTAGCCGGAGAAAATTGTGGAATCGGGATTGGTTGCATTTGATTATCGATAGCAACCATGAAGAAATATCCCTCACAAATCGTTTTTTTCGTCCAATCTGATTTACTCATCGCTTCTGCAGTAACCTTAGCACATGCGGTATGCGTGCTGGTGAAAACGATTCTGCCGGTAACTTCAATCAAATCCCCTTGCCGTGCTGGTGCCTTGAATTCTAGTGTGTCAATAGAGATGGTTACGAATTCACGGTGAGCGAATTTTGAGCAAGTAATCCCTGCTGCCTTATCCATCAATGAAAGCAACCGGCCGCCAAAAAGAGTATTGTAGGAATTTGTATCTTGAGGAAAAACCTCTTCGATAAGGATGACAGGTTCGGTGCTATAGGGTTCCATCGATACCAGCCACTGCTGCATCCGTCTTGAAGGCATTGACTTTTCAACCAGTTCCAGATGCGCGATACATGAGTGGGACTTGCATCGCCCTTGTCAGCGGAGGAATCGATTCTCCAGTTGCCATTGCGAGAATGGCTACTGCGGGCTGGAGAATTATTCCATTGCACTTTTCCATGGAACCGATCACCGGTCCGGAAGGTGAGAGGAAGTGTATCGAACTCTTGCTTCATCTAAAGGGGTTGGATGGCAAGGTTGGTGAATCGATTCGCACTGGTCTACACTCTGAATTAGTAGTGGTGCCGGTGATGGAGATCTTGACCTTATTCACCGAGGAATGGAATCACAAGGAATATTTCATTCACATGAAGAGATTATTCAATGCAATCGCGACATTATTAGCCGAACAGTACCCCGAAGTTACACATGTGTTAACCGGTGAAAATCTCGGACAGGTCTCTAGCCAAACCCTCAGCAATCTAGGTGCGATTGAAATGGTCACTCCACTCAAGCCATTACGGCCTCTACTGGGTCTCGATAAGGTCGATATAATGTCGATGGCAAGACGTCTTGGCACACTCAAGATATCCGAGGGCCCAGAGGTATGTGATGCTCTTGGTCCAGCTCATCCAGCAACCGTGGCCAATCAGGAATGGTTGGAGAAATCCGAATCTCGTAACGGTGGTCTGAATCGACTTGCAGCAAAGGCGTTTTCCTTGAGAAAAACCATTGATATTTCTTGAATAACGGGTCCCCTCGATAGAGGGACCCGCTGGCCATAATCCCGTTGTGCTTTTATGCCGGTCATCTCTCGGACGAGAAGAGGGGTAAGATGTCTGAAGTTTCCAAGGTCCGTCTAGCGTTGTCACTTGTAGTCCTAATGATGATTACGCCATTTGCCAATGCGGTGATGGTAGATACCTTTGCCAGTGGTGCATCTGAGGTAGAAGTCGTGGTCAAAGATTCACAGGGATTCATCAATGATGTCGATGCAACAATCACCTTATCTTCCGAAGAAGCAGTAATATTAGCAGAACTCGAAGTGAGCACATCTATGGTAACCCATCAAGGACAAATCAGATACGACGGCGATACCTTGGCCAATCCATGGCTACCGTCGGCGATAACCACCTACTCGGATTATCACGATTTCAGTGTTGATCAAAAAGGACTTAGCCTCACAAGTGGCGGCTTTAGCACCGATTTTGAATTCAATAGCGCTGAATTCGGCGATACGATGGGTGGAATGGGTTGGAGTCACGCCTATTTCGATGATGGAACTTGGGTTCCAGAAAATTGTAGTACTGGAGATTGGTGCTGGGGTACCAACCCATATGATTTTGATAATAACTATACCACTGACCAAGGTGGAACTTTTGAATACAGATTACAATCGCCGATAATCGAGGTTTTACCAGGCGGCGATATGGCTCGCTTTTCATCTTGGTTTGGTATGCATTGGAGTCATGAAAAGATCGGCCAAACTTGGGTTGACGAATTCTATGATTGTGCATATGTGCGGGTTCGCAACTCGACCGATGGCGTAGGTTGGAGTCAATTTTCATGGATACCATTCACTTGGGGTTCTGGTACAGGAGCGACTTTTAGTCCGACTTCAACCAATCAAGCCACGGGTAAAGGAGGGCTTCATTCTGTGGGATTCGGTAATGGAAATATCCACTCTTGTAGCGGTGTGAGTAGCGGTGAATTCGCGGTAGCCGGAGAATCAGATGGTTGGGGTACCCTTGCACTCGATCTCTCTAAGCATGTGAATGCATCGGTACAATTGGAATTCGTTATGGAATACAATGGCCACAGTCAACCGGCTTACAATAATTCAATGCCGGGTTGGTTTATCGATGATTTCCGTCTTGGAGAACCGCTACCGCAGCATGGCTGGGCAAATTTCTCTAATTGGGCACCTTCGTACAGTCCTAATAATCCCGATGGTTACGGACTTCTCTCCATCGAATACAAAGATTCGGTCACCGGTGATTTCTATGTCGATATCGTTTCCACCACCGACAAGACAATCGTCATTGACAAAAATGGTAACGCTATGACTGGATTGTCAGGTGAAATTATCGAACTGTGGGATATCGATACCGACACTTACCCCTATATCGATTTGGTATTCCATTTCGATTCTGGCCCTTTCAATTTAGCAACACCAGTACTCTATGGTTATTCACTTGGCACCCGTGTTGGCACTGGTTTCAACCAATCTATTTATTCTCTATACAGTGACATTATCGAGGGGGTGTGGACTACTGAGGAAGAAGGAGGAGAGATTTTCTTCTCGCCAGTGGTTAGAGATGATTCATTCAATCCAGCCAAGAATTTGAGGAAATTCAGCCAACCGATTACCGCATTGACCCCGGTGATTCAAGATAGTTGTCCAGCAGAAGATGCCAATATCACCATCATGTATGGTCCCGGATATGCGGAAATGGAGTATTTGCAACCTGGACAGACTTGGCTGCCGAACAATCCTATCAATGGTTTTGAGGCACGGATTTCCTATAGCGGTGCCTGCGGTGTAAGCGCCATTTGGTTCGATCTTCAATTTGGACATAATGCGCGTAGCGTAACGATTGACGTAGCAGGTGATGGTGATCTAGAATGGGGAATGAATCAAGCAGCTTTCGGAGCATTTGGCCGTCAAACGGTATTCTCGGCCGGTAGGGCGGATAGTTGGGCTATATCCTCTTCTGAATCAATGATTACATTGGATCAATTCGGCGAAGGGGTCGGCGCTGGTTTCGTCTTGCCAAAAGGAGCGGAGATTATCCTCTCAGATTTCATAATCGATGAGAATAATATCTTCCATCAGGATACTGGTTTCAATCTCTCGATTATCTCGTCGGGTCAAGAGATTTTTCTTGGAAGTATCAGTAATGTTACCTCTTGGGGTGATGGAAATCTTGGTGATGATCTAAATTTATCCGGCGCCCTGAATAGTCTTCAGGATAGTCCAGCGGTTACTTCGGCATATTCGGACGAATATGGTAATGAATGGTATTATTTTGAACTCGTAGTCAGCAACAACTTCGGTATCACTGGGTCATCGGTCATGATAAAGAATCTCGATATTCTATACGATTGGTCGGTCACACTTTCCTCAAATCATAATCTGGCAAGAGAACTAAACCAAGGTATCGCCCTTGGTGTATCAGGTTCAGCAGTCGATGTTCCAATCAAGGTGAGTGCAACGAGTGGTGGTTCCCTCAAACTTTCAAATCTGAATATTATTACGGCAACTGGTTATTATTCGACAATCGAAATTATCGACAACCCAGTCGGCTTATACCCAACAGGTGAAATCATCGAAGTTTTTACTACTCACGAGGTCGATCCTGTGACCGGAGCTACTTTTTCAGAAGCGAGATTGCGCATGGAATCAGATAAAGGAGTGGTTGAATTATCTTATTCCGATCAAGATGGATTTACCAAGTTGAGTGATATCGATAATTATCTCACTATGGAAGCATCAAGTGTTATTCTGAACGGAAGTATTGTCGAAATAACTTGGAGATTCACCGTCAATCCAAATTGGGAGGATACTAAAACCCTCCATCTTTACGGAAATTTGATCGCATCAAATGGTAATCCTGGAATTCCTGGAGCAATTGTATTAGCACCCGCAGGTAGTAATGCGGTTGAGAATGATGCAGGCATTACCGCATTTGAATTGCAGAATAGTGCGGGAGTTGCTCAAGATTTGCTTAATGCCAACTCCAGTAGAATGGTGACATTGGTCGGTAGTGTTCGCCTTGAAGGACTTGATGTTTCACCCGATCCAAATGCATATTATTTGGCTATGGAGCGCAAGTTCGTATCATTTAATGATTCGCAAGCGGTGATAGAATGGCTTGAAGTTGCAAACATTTCTGGTCCAATCGGTGGAGATTTCAATTGGGAAATCGATTTAGGCTTCGATGCTGCAGGGATTGAGACCTATCGTTTCAGGTTGACTGGCTATGAGGGTGGAGATACACTATGTCCAGATTCATCGATGGATAATGATGGTGATTGTGCTATCGACATGAATATCTCAATCGATAATTATGCACCTGGTTTCAGTACCGGTCCCAAACATGAGCCAATCGAAGTCTATAGTGGTGGTAGTTGGGTTTGGGTGAAAGATAATGGCTGGATCCCCCCAAGTCTCAACCAGCAATTCAGGGTTACCTCCTATGATATTCCCCTCCCGCCGCAAATGATTACAATGCATTATTGGATTCAAGCAAGCGATGATGTTAATGGTGATGGTAAGGCCGATGCCGATGAGTATAAGACACAGATTTTAGAATCAGATAATGCTGGGCAGACGGTCAATTATACCGGTTCATTCAGCGATGATGAGAATAGTGGAATGGACCCTGAAGGAAAGGTCAGTATTTATTTCACCGGTAATGATCTCGCTGGCAACGCAGTAGATGGCGGCGGCCCCGGAATCGAAAATGATTTGGTAAATTATGCCTCGATGTCTCAGCAGCCTGCAGTGATAACCTCATTCAAGATTGCGGATTCAAATGGTCAACAATTATTATCTCCAACTCATCATGAATATACTGGGAAATGGCATCAGACTCTATATGCAGGTAATGTATATCATCTTCTGGTTAATTCCCGTGATGCAAATGGTTGGAGTGATATAGATTATTACGATTTAACATTGGGCGCATCTGGTAATTGGGACATCAAGTACTGGCCTAGCAATAATACCGTATACTCTGCAAATGAATATCTAACCCTGCTACAGGTGGATGCAAATGGCAGTGGTGGTCCTCGGATTCTCGATGAATATGGTGATCCAGTTGTCGATCCATATGTCTCCGAATTCACCTTGGATATTCCCATAATGCTCGACTGGAATATTCCCGGATTATCCACCAGCTCTACCCCCACTGTCAGAATCAAGGATTATGCCAGTGGCACTCCGGTTACAGCCGGTGGTGAAACCTATATTCAGAAATGGGCTTATAGCGATGATTTCCGACTTGATTTCAGATCGGGCCAATCCCCAACCTTGACCGATATCTCAGAGCCGATTACCATGGATACCAAGGCGAATTTCGTCTATCCAGGTGATATAATTCTCTTTGAAGGTCAATATGCTTTCGTCGATGGAATCTCCGCCGAAGTATACATTTTGCCTGAAGCAGAGATGACCTTACGCATCACTCGACTATTTGCCCCTAAGGATACGGTAAAGGGATACTTTGAGTTGGCTGAAGAGGTTACAGATATTGAGATATCTGGTGGTTCATTCTCTATTCCAATCACCGCACCTCTGGGGAATAACGAGTATACCTATACTTTCGAATTGGTGGAGATTCCGGTAGGGGCACAGGATTTCACCGCTGCACTATGTCAAGATAACGCCATTTACGGTTGTGCTACATTCACCATCAAGGTCGATGGCGTGCAACCAGAGATAGTCGATGATTCATGGCGAGCAACCGCAATCAACGGTGAAGTGATTCAAGACGTCCTACCATCTTCAACTCTAAATTGTGTTGACGTTAGGGTAACCGTTGAGGAGAATGCCGCATTAGTAGCAGGTGAGATAAGCATCAAATGGGGGATGTATGTTGACCCTCAAACCAATACATCATGGAAATTATTTGAAGATACATTTGCAAGTTCACTCAATGATGACGGCTCTCTCTCTACCGAAATGCAACTATCTGTTGTCGGCGGTGATTATTTATTGACTGCAGATTGTATCGACCTCTGGCCAGATTCAGAAAGGCCAACCAAAATGGATATCGATAATGTCAATGATATCGACATCATCTTTTGGGTCGATGGCCGAGATTCAGCGGGTTGGGCGATAGATGGTGGTGGAATCGATGCTGAAAAGGGAGTTCAGGGTATTACATCTATCGACAATCCTGCCGCTCGTTCTACTTACAAATTGATTCACGAGGAAGCGAGATTTGAGATTGATGCAGTCCGAATGACTCCGTCAGCGCCACGAGTGGGTGATGCGGTTAGATTGGAGATCACGGTAAGGAATGCCGGTACCAAAGCCGGAAATATCACGCTTGAGATTTACTCGGTTATCGATAATGGCTTCCCGGTAAACGAGACTATGTTCACCACTCAAGAGATTGCATTCGGGGAAGTCGAGAGTGTTTTTGTTTATTTGGAAGAATTCACCCAACCGACAACTGGAATGTATTTGCTAGTCATCGATGGTGATAGCGATAAGATTCTGTGGAATGGTTCTCAATGGGATAAGGATTTCAGCATAAGAGTCTCGATAACCGATGATGCAGGAGGGGTAACCACTCTGTTATTCTCTGGTCTAGGAGGATTGGTATTGATTCTCTTAGTGGTTATTGTGGTATTGATGAAGCGAAGTAAAGGCGAGGAGGAGTTTTACGAAGATTACGGCGATGCAAAGACCTATGTTGACATTCCAACCGATGCTTATGCTGCACCACAGGATTCGTATACCGCGCCAACCGGTGGTTCGGAATATGCTAGCGATTATGGCACGGGTGGCTATGGTACGGTCGATCCAAAGATGGCCGAAGCACTTGCAGCCTTCCCGCAATGGGATCAAGGTACCATCCAAGGATACTTCGATATGGGTTGGGACATCAATACTCTCAAAGATTGGGTTGAAGGTAATAGTTGATACAAATGGACCTCTCTTGGGCTGAGATTCATTGGTCCGATCCCGAAGGGGGTACAGTGTTATTGCATGGTGTTCTACCAACAGTGGTATTGCCGAGGCGCTTACGACCCCGAGTAGAATGGCATGGAATCTGCTTGCCTTCATCATCTGTTGAAATAGAGGTTTGGGATGAGGAGGAGAAGTATGAGCTTGAAGACCCTGGTGTCAATTTGCAAAGCGCACTTCTCGGCGGGGGCATCACCGGTATTTATCTCGATGAATTATTGGCGATAAAGGAACTTCAAGTCGGCCGCTTCCCCGACCCGGAGCCAAGGCGATTATATCGAGCAGCGGTAGCGAATGGCCGGCCGGTTTTTTTCGCCGAACCAGATTTGGATGATTCACAATGGGCAGATCACATCACTGCAGAAGCCAAGGAGATGACCCGTGTCCTGCGTTTGCTCTCAATGATTCGAGTAGGTGGTTCGTGGCGTCGAAAATTCAAACGCATCAAGTCTAAAACGCATACTCCTGAACTTGCTGAAGGGCAAAGTTTGCAACATGTTAGTGCCCTTGCAGCAACTTGGTGGGCGATGATTCTTGCTCGTTCTTCCAATGAGTTAAACGATGCCCGAGATTTGCGATATGCCGCTAGAATCCGTGGTTCACTCGCTGAAATGAGAAAGACCTTGGGCGATGATGCGGTACTGATGGTACCCATCGCTCAAGCATGGCGCTCTTCGATCCTTGGACAATTACAAAGCGGTGTCAACCCAGAGGAGGTTTCATGTCTATTGCCGAGTTCGCAAGGTGAGGAGGAGTGAACATGACAAGGGAATCGATCGAGGTCCGCGTTGAAAATCAACTCGTGCGTTTTGTCTGCATCCCACCGGTAGATGGCGAAGATGTGGTCAAGGAACTCGATGGCCAAAGAACCGGAGATATCGTTATCAAAGCACTTGAAAGCCCGCGAGCCACAATCGTAATCGATAGTGAAGGTAGAATCGTTGTCCATGGAACTCATCGCGAGGAAGCAGCCCGAGCTGCAGCAAAAGAGGTCTTGCTTAGAATTGGCCGTGATGATAGCGGATTGGTTTCCGAGATGGGACCACTTGTAGCATCTTTTGACTTCGGAGTCGATATAGATATGAGTGATGTACGTAAGAATTTAGGTTCGGGAACTTCGCGGATGGATGACCGTTTGGGTTGTCTTAGGATAGACGATACCAGACACGAGATGGAATTGTTGATTTGGCCGAACGGCCGTTCGATTGCAATCGATGCTTATCACCCTAATATGGTGGCGATGTCTGCCGTTCACTGGTTGAATCGATTCAAGGAATTGAAATACGTGACCGAGTAGTGATCGGATGACATATGATGGTCCTATTCTAGACGATCATTTCCATCTGAATCGCGCTGGGCTTTATCTCGATGCTGTCAGCGCTTTCAAAAGGGTCGGCGGCACCGATTTGGTATTGGTTCACTGCCCTGATTTTTCAGCCCCACCAACCACTTATGACGGGCATTTGCAATCCTATCGCAACACCGTATCAATGGCTAAGGAAGTCAGGGAGATGGGAATTGGTGTAAGGGTCATACTCGGCCCCCATCCGGCTGCATTCGCCCATCAATTCGAATCGATGCCGGAAAATGCTGAACAGAATTATTGGGATAGTATTCATTCTGCTCTCGAATTTATACATGAGGGTGAAGCAGTGGGTATCGGTGAGGTTGGCAGGCCGCATTGGCCGGTTTCTGATGCGGTTTGGCAATTGGCCAATAAGTTACTAGAGGAGACAATGGATTTGGCGAGAAAGGAGAAAATACCCTTGCAATTACATGTTGAAGGGGAATCTCAATCAACCTATCCCGAATTAGGTGAAATGGCTGACCGAGTCGGTCTTGACAAACATATGTTGGTACGACATTATGCTCCGCCAGATGTATCTTTTGCCAATGTCGGTGGACTTACCCCTAGCGTCCTAGCTGGGAGTGGTGCGATAGATGAGTTGATGGCAACATACGAAACCTGCTCACACGGCTTTTTTCTCGAGACCGATTACATGGATGACCCACGTAGACCTGGTGCTGTATTGGGGCCAAAAACCGTGGCAAAAAGAACTAGGCAATTGCTCGAAGCCGGCCTACCAGAGGAGGTCTTATGGAATACACATCAGGATTTGGCAAACCGTATTTACGGTGAATATGAGGGGTCAGGTTCATGACCGAGTGGGGAGTCGAGAAGACTATGGCAGCACGTGGTGCACTGATGGTCTTGCTGTCATTGGTACTGGTTCCACTTCTTGGATTGACCGTGTTAGCAGAGGGGCCTATTCCTGGCGTAGTCCTTGATTGTGATGATATGAATCCAGAAATGGTCGTTCATCCTGAGCAATTAGCTCCGGTTATGATTACCTGCACCATTGAGAATAACAGTTTATACAAAGAGGAAGTAAAACTTGAATCAGAGATTTCAGCCAATGATTTTGCCATGTCTCTCTCTCCTACCGGACCTCATGAAATCGATGCAGGTGAAACGATATCGGTGATAGTAACATTCGTTGGTAGTGCAAGGATGGATGCGGAAAGCATTGATTTTGAGTTGATGGCCACTGTTCTCACCATAGGTATTGAACCGATTCCGATTGAATTCCCATGGGAGCTTGCTGGGGCAACATCGAATCAGAGCGGTACCATCACCTCCCTGGTATATCACAAGTTAGTGCTCGACATGAGCGATAAAAGTTCACGTGATCTGGTGTCCGATGAGGAGGCAATTCTTACCTTTTCATTATTGAATGATGGCAATGACGACGACCAATTCGAAGTAGGAATTAATGAAGATGGCATCAGTGCTCTTGAGAATGCTGGTTTTAGATTCGTCGGTGATCCCTTCGTCAGATTTACTCTGACCAAAGGCGGCATGGAGAATAGCAATATCACTATCCTTGCTCCAGAGAGTATCACCGCGCCAATCACTATCGAAATCAGGTTGGAAGCAAAGAGTCTGCTTGATTCAGATATGGAAAATGTAGAAAGCATCAGCCTAACCATCAAAGCCGACAAATCATCAGGTGGCGGAGTCGGAGGAATCGACATCGGAGGTTTGAGTTCTCTTAGCACTGATGACATAGAGATGTATTCAGCATTTGGCGCAGGCATTGTAATCCTGCTATTATTGGTAATCGTCATCAGCAAAATCACTAAGAAGGGTAAGAAACGAGAAAAGAAGGTCTATGTCGACGACCCACCAATCGATGTGGTGAAGGATATTGCTGCCGACGATATCGATTTTAATTTTGATGACTTGGACCTAGATGATATCGATGATGAATTAGCGAATTTAGACGATATTGACGAATTTGATTTCGAAGACCTTTGATGTATAAAGGAAACTATAGCGTGTTATTAACATCGCTTGCGAATGTGGCATTGCGAGCGATTGGCCATGGTAACAGTCAAAGAGTAGGTGTTCGGAGCAACACCTACCCATAGGGTAGGTTGGTAACCATGCTCGGACTTGAGGGTAAACATGCATTTGTATTTGGTGTAGCGAATGAGGATAGTATCGCTTGGGCTATTTGCAAAAGTTTGGCTGAGGCCGGGGTTATACTCCACCTCGGATTCCAGAAGCGATTTATGAGCAGGGTTTTCCAACTCAAAGATCAATTGCCAGCGATTGCAGGATTTTATCCACTGGATGTTGCAACCGATGCCGATACCAAATCTTTCTTTGATGAATTCTCTAAAGCCAACCCAGGGATTAAAGCCGATATCATGATTCACGCTATCGGCTTTGCCCCGCGTGAGTGTTTTGACCGCCCGATTCTGTTCGTCGATGATGACAAAATCAATACCGCGATGACGATTTCGGCAAATTCTCTACAACGTTGTCTGAAATATGCATTGCCATATCTCGCTCCTGGTTCTTCGACCATCACCATCACCTATGCCGCCTCGACTAGATTTGTGCCATCCTATGGAATAATGTCGATGGCAAAGGCCGCTCTCGAGTGCTGGACTCGTGAATTATCATGTCATGTCGGCCCAGAGGGCCATCGAGTAAATGCGATTTCCTCAGGGCCGATTCAAACGTTAGCAGCTTCTGGTATACCTGGATTCGACAAGATCCTTAAGCACGTCGAAGCCAATGCACCCCTGCGTCGAAATGTCAGTCAAGATGATGTGGCTGGCACCGCACTATGGCTCGCCAGTTCTCTTTCCTCCGGTGTTACTGGTCAATGCATCCATGTCGATGCTGGATATTCTATCACCATGGTGCCTTCGAGCATTATGGAGTGAGGAGGCGAGGAAATGGCTGATCCTGATTTGTCTGAGTTAGAAGGAATTGAGCAAGGCCCATTTGAGCCCATTGCGGTTGTTGGTCTCTCATGTATCTTACCTGATTCCCCTGATATCGAGACCTTTTGGCAGAATATTATCGATGCCAATGTGTCGATAAAGGATCTCCCCGAAGGCCGTTGGGATTTACAGGATTTCTTCGATGCCGAAGGAAAACCAGGTAGTGTAAAGGCTAACAAAACCTATTCGAAAATCGGTGCATTTGTCGAGTATTTTGAATTTGATTGGCGCCGTTGGCGTCAACCTCCAGGCACTCTACCACAAATCGACGTCAGTCAATTATGGGCGGTTGAAGCATCTGCAGCAGCGATAGAGCATGCCGGATATGGCGAGGGCGGCAAGGAGTTGGATAGGGCAGCTACCGGGGTTATTTTTGCCAATGCATTGGGCGGAGAGAATCGTGGCTTTACCACTTTACGAATCCACAGTGATCAAGCGGTGCGAATCGCATCGGAATACGGCATGACTGACCCCGAGGCATTCTTGCGAGAATGGAACGAGGGTCTACCCAAGGTCGACGAGGACACGATGCCAGGTGAATTGGCTAATGTTGTCGCAGGCAGAGTGTCAAACCTTCTCGATTTACAAGGACCGAATTACACCACCGATGCCGCTTGTGCATCCTCGATGGCAGCATTGGTAGATGCATGTCGTCAATTACAAGCACGCCAGATCAAGATTGCGGTTTGCGGAGCGAGCGACCGGACAATGGAGCCAGCGACATATTCTAAATTCAGCGCAATCGGTGCTCTTTCCCCAACCCACTCCACGCCTTTCGATGCCCGAGCCGATGGCTTCGTCATGGGCGAGGGTGCAGGGGTGATGATTCTCAAGCGTCTCGGTGATGCTCTTCGTGATGGCGATGAGATATATGCGGTGGTCAGAGGGGTAGGGGCCAGTAGTGACGGACGCGGTAAAGGAATTACTGCACCTAGTAAAAGAGGACAATTACAGGCGGTATTAAGGGCCTATTCACAGGCGGGATTCACAGCCTCTTCTGTAGAGTTAATCGAGGCCCACGGCACATCGACCAGAGTTGGAGATGCTACCGAACTCGATTCCCTCGGTGAGATATTTGCTGGGGTTTCATCCGGAGAAAATGTCGCAGTAGGTTCTATCAAGAGCCAAATCGGCCATCTCAAAGCGGCAGCAGGAATCGCAGGAATGCTAAAGACGGTGCTTGCACTTCATCATCGAACAATCCCACCTAGCGCCGGTTTTTCAACCCCTAATGAAACCGTCGATTGGACCACAAATCCATTTTTTGTGCCAACCGAAGCAAGGGATTGGCCCGAACCAACCACAGGCTCGCCAAGGAGAGCAGGGGTTTCTGCCTTCGGTTTTGGCGGTACCAACTTCCACGTAGCACTCGAGCGATTCGATGGTGAATATCATTCACAACTCGCTGAGCGCTGGGATAATTCGCGTGAAGTAGCAATGGCTTCTCTTGGGGTTTTAGAACCAAGGGCTGCAGCACCTTCTTTGCCTTCTATTCTAGATCCACTTGCTAAACCGAGTTTGAATCATGAACAACTGAAATCTATTGAGGGTGGATTGCTCCTCCTTTCCGGCGACGATATTGAGATGGTGATCTCCGCACTCCAGTCAACCTCTTTTAGTGGAGCCAATTTCGATGAAGATCCAAAGGGGATTCGTCTTTCTCAAGCCCTTGCTGATTCCAGTGAGGATTATGATGCAAATGCTAAGGTTCGTCTAGCATTGATAGCAACCTCATGGGCGGAATTCGAAAAGAGAAAAGCACTCGCCTTAAAGTCATTAGACGATGAGGCAAAGTGGGGATTCCTACAAGTCCAAGGGATATTGATCAGTACGGATTCAGCACTGCCAAGTGGGGCGAAAATAGCCCATATGTATCCCGGACAGGGCTCACAATATGTGGGCATGACTTTGGATTTACATATGAGATATAATGCGGTTCAGGAGGTATGGAAAGCCTGCGATCGCACGATGGATGAGGTATTGGATGGCGACTCACTTTCCGGATTTGTCTTACGAGATGTATCAGCAGAAGAGAGAAAGGCTGCCGAACTCAAATTGATGCAAACCGAGTATACTCAGCCAGCAATGTTGACCGCAGATCTAGCGATTGAGCAGACATTGAATGATCATGGATTGAAACCAGACATGGTAGCAGGCCATTCTCTAGGTGAATATGGCGCATTGATGTCATCGGGTATTCTCAGCATGGACGGGGCATTGCGTGCCGCTGCTGCCAGAGGCACAGAGATGGGTAATGTGGTAATTGAAGACACCGGGCTGATGGCCAGCGTAACCGCTCCCTATGAAAAGGTCAAGGAGATTATCGACGCGACCGATGGTTATGTTATCGCTGCCAACAAGAACTCACCAAGGATGACGGTTATCGCCGGCGATAGTGGTGCGGTGAAGTCAGCGATGCAATCTTTCGAGGATAATGGCTTTCAATGTACACAATTGCCGACCTCACACGCTTTCCATTCTCGTATAGTCGCACCGGCAAACGAACCCTTGCGCAGATACCTTGAGGGACTTGACATTCGCTGGCCAAAGATTCCAATCACCGCCAATGTCGATGGAACATTTTACCCCCATGAGGGCGAGGATTCTAAAACCGCTATTCTTGAGAAGTTAGCACCGCAGATGGCATCTCCGGTCGAGTGGACTCGCCAAATCCTGACCATGTACGAGGCTGGTGCGAGAATCTTCGTCGAGGTCGGACCAAAGCGTGCATTAACGGTATTCGCCAGCCAGATTCTTGAGGACAAACCCCATCTTGCCGTGATGACAAATCACCCAAAACATGGTGGCATCGCGTCTTTGCTTTCGGCGATGGGCATGCTTGCACTCGCAGGTAGGCCACCAAAATGGCCGCAACCCGATTCAGAGGTACTAACCGAGGCATTCCGGGCTGGGCCACTTGAGGCTCATAAATTCCAAGCGCCAGAAACGACTGCAGATCTTTCACAAAGAGCAAGACCTCTACCTTCAACCATAGCGACGACAGAGGTTGTCACTCCTCAAGTCATCGTTTCATCTACTGCCCCACTCGATCCTGAAGCAGCGGCTCAACTTATAGTCGAGGATTATCTTGGCCAACGTCTAGCCGCAATCTGTGGCTATCCAGCGAGATTCTGTAGTGGTCAAGTCGATTTGCGAATAGGATTGGGTCTAAGTGGTTCCGATGTATCGGCATTGGTCAAACAAATCGCAGCAGAAGCGAGCGTTGATTCTGATTTCGACGGTAATGCTGCGATTACTGCAGGCGACCTTAGTCGTTGGATCAGTCATGCACCAAGTGGCTGGCAAGTAAAGCCTAGTACATCGACAGCAGGACAGGTCGTGGTTTCATCGATGGCTAGCGCAATCGATCAGCGCCGAGCAGATCCCTTCGTTATCACTGGTATTTCATTGGGATTACCGGGAGGAGAGAAGGTCTTCGACGAGGATGTTTTTGAACGATTGGTAAGGGGTGAAACCTGTATTTCGCAAGTGACAGATGAGTATAAGCAGCGCTTATTGGATAAGAATATAGTTCGATTAATCAAGGGACGAGATGGTTCGGTAAATATGGATCAAGCTCGTGAATTCGGTGACATTCCACAACTGGCCGGAGTGAAAAGTTCATTCGATTTGGCTGAGGAATTCGGGCTTGAGCCCAAAGTGGTTCAGGCGTGGGATATTACAACCCAACTCGCCTGCGCAGCAGGACTGTTAGCTCTCAAGGATGCAGCGATTCCCCTGACTCCGGTCGAGCAAGTCGGCAAAGGTGGTCTGCGACTGATACGTTCTTGGCAAGTACCGTCGATCTATCGTGACCGCACGGGGGTCGTATTCGCTTCTTGCTTCCCAGGAATAGATCAAGCATTCAAGCACGCGAGAAATAATGGAGCCGACGAAAGTGGCAATTTCGACCGCAGGTTCCTATTCCAAGTATTGAATATGGGCCATAGCCAATTCGCACAATACGTTGGTATTCGCGGACCAAATACCACGATAAATCTCGCCTGCGCCTCGACTACTGCAGCATTTGGTGTGGCCGAGGATTGGTTAGCAGCCGATCGTTGTGACCGTGTTATAATAATTTCAGGAGATGATGTTACCGGCGACTCACTATGGGAATGGATCGGTAGTGGTTTCGCAGCATCAGGTGCGGCAGCGACAGGAAATGTGGTCGAGGAAACCGCCCTACCATTCGACAAGCGCCGCAATGGTTTGATTCTGGGAATGGGGGCAGCGGCTTTCGTAATCGAGCGAAAGAGCGAGGCCGAAAAGAGAGGTGTTCAACCGATATCCGAACTTCTAGGTACCCGCATTGCTAACTCAGCATTCCATGGTACAAGGCTGGACGTCGATCACGTCGCTGAAACCTTTGCCGGTTTTATCACCGAGATGGAGGATAAATGGGCGTTCGACCGTCACCAAATAGCGCCACATTCCGTCTTCTTCTCACACGAGACCTTCACTCCAGCACGAGGTGGTTCAGCTCAGGCAGAAGTGCTAGCACTTCGTCAAGCATTTGGTGACTCAACCGATAGGATAGTCATCGCCAATACCAAGGGTTTTACCGGTCATCCGATGGGTGTTGGCATCGAAGATGCCTCGATGCTTTATGGGCTTCTTACCGGGCGTATTCCACCGATTGCCAACCATCGCATTACAGATGATGAATTGGGCGATTTAAGACTGTCCACCGGCGGAGAATATCCCGATATTCTCTATGGTCTACGCTTTGCTGCAGGCTTTGGCAGTCAAATCGCATTATCCATGGTGAAGAAATGCCAGGTGGTGGGCGAGCGTATCGACGGTGCGAAATTATTGGCATGGAATAAATCCCTTGCTCAAACCGAGGCACTCGAATTAAGGGTGATGGACAATAAGTTGGTCGCCTTCATCGATGCTGAAAACAATTTACACGGTGGCCTCGGTGGCGAGGAGTATCATATTACCAGCAATTTGAAAGCGGCTCCGGTAGCAGAACTAAAGCCAGTAGAACCCTCTACACCTCAGCCGCTACCAGAGCCTGAGCCAAAGCCTGAACCAGTTTCAATACCTTCTACTCCAGCTACACATAGTGCTGATGACGATATGGTACAATCGGTAGTCGATGTGGTGGTAAAACACACAGGATACCCTGCAGATTTCGTCGAATTAGACCAAGACCTCGAAGGCGAGTTAGGTATTGATACGGTCAAGCAAGCGGAGATAATGGCTGAAATTCGTGATGTATTCAGCCTTCCAGTCGATGATGATTTCATCCTTTCAGACCATCCAACCCTCAACCACATGATATCTTATATTCAGAAGATGACCGGAGACGAGATTTCCCAGCCAGTGATTTCAATACCTGCAATCCCAAGCGAAGAGGAGATAGTAGTTACTGAACCGATAGTCGAAGCAATACCAGAACCGCAAGTGACGTCAATGGTTGCGGACGATGAGATTCAAAGCAAATTGATAGCGGTTGTAGTTGAGCATACCGGCTATCCTGAGGATTTCATCGAGATGGATCAGGACCTCGAGGGAGAATTGGGTATCGATACGGTCAAGCAAGCCGAGATAATGGGTGATATCCGTGAGATTTTCTCCTTGCCGGTCGACGAGGATTTCATCCTCTCCGACCATCCGACCCTCAATCACTTCGTCGCCTATATCGTCAAGATGACCGGTGGGGGAATTAGTGCAGATGAAATTGATATTCCATCGATAGAAACCAAGGAAGAGGAGTCGACCCCTGTTATCTCAAGTAGCAAATCAAATCTTATTTCAACACCTGAGAATTGCCGTAGATGGCAAGTCGAGGTCGAGGAGTGTGCGGGTGAGAGATCACCAATGCAAATCGAGGGCACAGTAGCTATTACCGATGATGGTTGGGGCTTGGCCGATGCCATGGTTACCTTACTTGAGGCAAAGGGCTTGACGACCGTTCGTATCGGTTTTGAACCCGGTGCAAAAGGCTTGACCGAGCAAAATGAATCCGGATCTATGGTCTATCGCTTAGACCCAGCATCCTCAGATCAATTAGCACAACTATGTTCACAGTTGAGTGGAGTTTCGGGGATAATCCATCTCGCACCATTGCGTTTAGCGAGCGAAAAGTGGTCAAACGAGAGTGGTTCATCAAATCAAATCACCCTCGCAGCCCATTCATACTTCGGTTTACTCAAGGGATTGGATAGCCAATTATCCTCTAGTGCAGGTTTTGTCGCTTCGGTTACCGCCCTCGACGGACGTCATGGTAATCACGGTGAGAGATTCAACTCCTTGGCATGTGCTGCCAGTGGCATAACCAAATCATACTCCTTTGAACAGACGAATATTCGCTGCCGTGCTTATGATCTACATCAGGAATTGATATTGGATGCAGAATCCACCGCCGCACTTCTGGTCGATGATTTATTCACTCTTGGTGGCGAAGTTGAGATTGGTATCGATAAGGATCGGCGGCGTTGGACCCTCGTTTGCTTTGCTGAAGAATTACTAGATGAGCGCAAGCCATTGGCCAATACCGAATTGTGGTTGGTATCCGGTGGCGGTTCGGGAGTCACGGCATCTTCGATAATCGCTCTATCAGAAGCAAGCCCGAACGTCGGTGCAATCTTCCTCCTATTGGGACGCTCAACATTATTGGCAGAGACCAAGGATTGGCTAGATTATGATGACGATAGGTTAGAGTCGGAAAAGATGGCTCTCAGAGAGCGGATGACCGAGGCCAGTGAATCTGGAAAAATCACCATGGTCGAATGGAATAAAGAGTGGCAGAATTACACTCGTTCTTTGGATATTAGGCGCACGATTCAAGCCATCGAATCCTCGGGTAATAGAGCTGAATATCATAGTGCAGATGTGATGGATGTCGAATCGATAAAATCGGCAATCGATGGCAGAAGCGTCACCGGAATCGTGCACGGCGCCGGCTTGGAGGATTCAAAATTGGTCGCCGATAAATCTTGGGATATCTTCGACCGAGTCGTTCGAGTGAAGGTCGATGGCTGGCGTGCTCTGATTAGCGCTGCTGGAGACCACGTGCGCTTCGCCTGTGCATTCACCAGCGTAGCCGGTCGTTTCGGTAATGGCGGCCAGACCGATTATGCTGCAGCGAATAGCGTTCTCGATGCTGAGATGTCACGACTCAGTGCCAAAGGCGGCATGCGTGCCGTAGCAATCGCCTGGACTGGATGGCGCGATGTCGGCATGGCTACACGCGGTTCGATAGAAGCGATTTTTGCAGCAGCCGGTATCGATACTCTCAGTGTTGAGCAAGGGGTTGAGATCTTTGTCGACGAGGTATTATCTGGTGGTAAACGCAGAGTTCTAGGGTGTGGTAGTCTCGGATCGATGGATAGATATTCCGCTTTTAGAGAAGCACCGCTATTATTGCCCGGGGAAATGGCAGCAGCGATTGCCGACCCCCGTCGTTTCCCATTCGTCGATAAAATCCTCTCAGTACAAGCGGGTAAATCTTTGACCAGTCAAACCACGCTTTCGGTCGCCGACCATCCCTTCCTCGCTGATCACGCAATAGAAGGGGTTCCTTATCTTCCAGGGGTAATGGCACTGGAGATGTTTTCTGAAAATGCTTTACTGCTTTGTTCCAATACCTGTTTAGCCGGATTTGAAGAAGTAAAATTCGGTTTACCGATCAAGTTGCTCAAAGGGGCGATGACCATTCGTTGCGAGGCAGAAGTTCATTCTGAGTCACAGGGTATAACCCGGGTTTCCTGTCGTATAGTCAGTGATTTGGTTAATTCCAAAGGTGAGGTTTTCGGCAAGCCACGGGTTCATCATCAGGGCATTGTCCGTCTTGCTGAGTGCAAGGATGACCTGACCGCATTCTTACAATCAGAGATCGATGGAATACCGGCAATCGGTATCCCAGCAGATGGCGAGATTCTTCATCATCCAAGTTTCATCTATCTGAGATACTTCCATGGTCCAAGATTCCAAAGTCATGGTGGTATTTTGCGCGGAGTTGGAGATTCCATCAATCCCGGAGTCGATGGTTTTGCTTTGATGCGCCATCAATTACCAGCCAGTGATCAATTTGCAATCGAGTCGGAGGGGGAAGAGGTTCTACTCGATTGTTTACCGATGTTGATTGAAGCGGGATTCCAAAATGCCGGCCTAGTGGCGATGGAGAGTGATAGAGTATCAAGCCTACCGATAGGCATCGAATGGTCGACCTTCTTACGAGTCCCAGAACAGGGTGAAAAATTGCGCGTACGCAGTGTCTTGAGTGGTAAGGAAGAGGGTGGAATAACCGTCCACGATGTGGTTGTTGTCGGTGATGACCACGCGCCGGTTATCGCTCTCAAAGGTTTGCGGCTCAAAGCGATGGCCCCGGTGCCCAAAGAGCAGATGTTCTCTTTAGAGAGGTGAGATAATGCTGGAAATGCCTTCGCCTGAAGGTCCACGGATGCTTTTACTTAGGTGCCCACTTGCTAAACGACAGTCGAGATTTACCGAGGATTTAGGGCGAGCCAGTGAAAAGAGAATCATCGATCACAGTTCTGGGCGCTGGTTATTGGAGCAGGCCTTGATTCGTTGGGGTATTGCCGACATATCGCAAATCGAGGTTCGACGTGACGAGAATCGAGCACCATATCTTAGTTGGATTCCGGGTTGTTGGCGCAATGAGCCGTTGCCAAGTATCAGTATCGCCCATTGTCAAAGTGCAGCGGTAGTCGCTTTGATCGAATCCTCTTATTGGCTAGGAATAGATGCTGAGTTAGTGAATCGAGGAATCGCTGAAAATGCATTTGATATGATGGCCAAGGGTGGGGAACTCGCTCGGTTAAAAGAAAACCCACGTTTAGCAATCGAGATGTGGACCGCTAAAGAAGCGATTCAAAAGGCGCATCATCTCGGAATGAACCTCAATCCACGCGATATCAAAATCGACAAACCAGAAATAGAGTTGTATCGTTTTATCGACGGTGATCTACAAATCGCTCTCGCTTGGAGAAATGCAGGAGCACTGCCGAGAAGCGCCGAGGATGATTTGCTGGATGCAACCCGCAAGGCACTTGAATCAGGTCAAGATTTCACGGTTGGTTGTCAGCGCTGATTAAAATAGTAAACTCACCGGCCATACCGCGGTTTCCTTCCATTGTTCGATGCCAAAGGCAATGCCCACTAATTCTAGAATTACATAATTCCAAATCAAGTAAATGACTATCAGTAACGTGAATGAAAAAATAGAGGTATTGATCACCCGCTGACGTTCACGCTTGACATCGTCAAGCGTGCATATCCCTTCAGCCCGAAAGAATCTGTATAGGCCATAGGCCATGAAAATAACGGTACTAAGATAGAGCCACCAGCGAAAAGCGCTCCAATAAAGGGAGTCGGAAAGGGCTGCTGCATAAGATGCAGAAGCAAGTCCAAACATCACCAGAACGACCGAAGGAAAGCAACACATGCTCGCTAAAAGTGCTGAGGAGTAAATCCATCCCAAAGGGCCTTTCTTCTCATCCATTGCTATGATGGGCAAGCCCATGTGTTTTGAATGCTCTCTTGAATTATTCAAAAGTCGCCTTCGACACGCGGTGCGAGGAAATATTCGACCGAACCTGCACCATTATCGAATTCAAAGGTCAATCGCAGAGGTAGATTTTCGCCAAATTGTAGAGTTACATCGCCAAGAGGGGCAAAAACCTTGGAAAGTGGCACTAGGTAGGTCAGGCTGTATTGCGAGCGAGTCGGTCCTTCACAGGTGATAGAAGTCAAATCCTCCTTATCATAACTAACGATTACCGAGTCGGTGGTTCCTGAGACACTGACCTCGAATTTATCGGGGTCTGCGGCGAGATTGACCAAATCTCCGACCTGCATTGCTGCACGGAATGATTGTGCGAGGTCTGCTCCTGAGATCTTAACCTCACAGGGAAGGTTGAGTGTGGGAAGGTTTGGGGGATTTAGGGTTGAGTTATCCAATGGGCGGATGTTGCGGTCGATACGACCGATATTCATGGTCACATTCCCGGTTTCATCGCTATAGCTGAATTGGACCAAGTCTCCAGCACCAGCTAGGCTTACCATATCGCGCAATGTCTTCATCTCAAGACCGAGTTCGACCTCATCGACATTCCAAGTGTCGAATGCAGCAGAATCAACCTCCATCTGAATCATGGCAACGTGCGACGGGTCGACGACACGGATTTCAAGGCCGTTTTCCTTAAAATCTAGGCGTGCTTCTTCGACCACAACATTTATTGTTTCAACGATGGTTTTCATCAGGTCTTGACGGGCTGTGACGTTCAACATTGGCGCATCCCTACGGCTAACGGTCTCACACGACGGCTTATGAACTTGAAGCGCTTACAAGTGTATTGACGCGCGAAAGAGTAGGCTTACAGGTCTCCGCAGTGGTTTTGAAGGCAAATGCACTGCCACTGCCATGGGCGAGATTCCACCACTGCTGAAAGAGGATGGCGAGGCTTTCAAAATAGCGGTTCTTATTCCCTCAATCAACAATGCTGATGAACTCGATATCGTTCTTTCAAGACTGGATAAACAAACCTATCCTCACTTTGAAGTGGTTATCTCCGATTCCAAATCCAAAGATCATACCAAGGAAGTCACTCTCAAACACGGTGCAACTTGGATAGATGACCCCAGTCGTAATCGTGCCGATGCTTGCAATTTTGCTTTGAAGCAAATGGACCACGATTTGGTTTTATTCACCGATGACGATACCATACCTCCTCTGGACTGGGTGGAGAAGTTGGTCCGCTGGTTCAAGGACCCCGAAGTCGGAGCTGTCGGTGGGCCTAATTTTGCCCCCGATGAAGATCCTTGGGGTGCAAAATGCGCCGACGTCGCTTTCTGTACTCGCTTCATGACCGCAGGCACACGCTATGGTGCAAAGCCCAAAGGGGAGTTGGTACCTATCACTCATAATCCGGGGGTTAATTGTGCTCATAGAATGGCCAATCTTCGTCAGGTAGACTTCTTTGAGCCCGGCTGTATCGGTGCTGAAGATGTGGTGCTCGATGCCAAGATTCGGCGTGAAGGACACAAGTTGTTCATCGATCCATCCAATGTGATGCCCCATCGTCGCCGCCGCCCTTTCATTCCATACATGAAACAGATGCGTAATTATGGCTATACCCGTATGGTTGCAAATAAACGCTGGCCAGAGATCGCCACTTGGTCACATACTGCTATCGGCATGTTCCCCCCTCTGGTCATTTTATCGATGATTTCATTGATAGCGGGATTGGTTGCGACCGGCGGCGAGTTATTCCCTCCATTCGGCATCGAGAGAATAGCCATTCACGTACCTCTGACATTCGTCGCCTTACACGTGGGAATCTCATGGTTAGGTGCTGCGATAGGCACCAGTCCACATCGTTCGCTATCGACGGTTTTCGTGGCTCCATTATTCGTATTCTTGGCCCAATGGGCCTATGGTCAAGGTGTGATTAAAGCATGGCGTGAGATAGCTAAGACCGGTGGCAGTGCTGGCGTAGGTACTCAAATCGACGACCGAGAGCGTACCGCGTGATAACTCTGAAGTGTATGAGGTGATGGTCGCGTTTCGTGGCGACGAGTTTTACCGAGAGAATCGCTGCTCCTCCGAGCAAATCCGAAGAGGAGGAGATATGGGGGGTTATTCGCACCTGGTTGGGTATTATCCGTATCGTTGTATTCTTTGCAATCATCTTCATCACCGAGATGTTTGCTGAAATCCTATTCATGGGTTGGTCGGTTGGAATATGGGTATTGATAATCGGCATTCCGTTATTTTTGGTCATTTCAGTGGTTTTGATCGCCGGCGATAAAAAACTCGCACCAGAGGAAGATCTGAAAAGAATCGCATCGACCCAAGAACTTCAAGAGCGCTTTGAGCAAAAAGCGGTGTTGCGCCCGATTCGTAAGCGTTTGTGATCACTTACGATTGATATATCCCGAAATCCAAGCATCTTCTGCTTTGGTCGGCATTCCACTTGGCAGTGATTTATTCTCGCTATTATTTCGTTTTACCACAGCCAATAGTGCGGCGAGGAGAATCACACAAATCGCTGCCAATGCATAAATCATGGTCGAATCATCATCATCATCTTCACTCGTGGAAATTTGGTTATCATTCACTTCATCAGAGCCATCTGTTGTCGGATTTGCATCTTCTTTGGCCAAGCAAGTTGAGCACAGTGAGATACTGAATTCGACGTCATTACCCGACATATCGGTTATGGTAAATGCGAGGGCTACTTGTGAGGAGGTATTTGTCAAAGAAAAGACGAACGAGCCGGTATTAGCAGTGATGCTTACGCTGTTGACCACGGTATCTTCTTCGATGATATAACTCAGAGAAGAGAGATTTTCATCGGCCGAGAAGGCGATGGTATAGGCGCCTTCAGCAAGGCCGGTAATCTCTGCAACCTCAGCTCCTGAAAACCATCTACTTCCCGCATGAGAGCCCGTGGAATCGGTTAGGGTCATGTGTATTTCCGGACCGCGTTGATCTTCGACTACCACATTGCTGGTGGTGCGTCCTTCAATCGCTATTTCATTACCCGAGGAATCGATACCCCCGATAGCATAGATCACGGAGGTTTCGGTGCCAACGCCTTGCATGGCTGCGATGTAGAGCACGTGGCTAGTGCTAGCACCGGAATTGGATAACTCGCCGACCTTGGACCAACGGCTTTCATCATCGAGTGCAGCAGCATCGGTGTAGAGACTTTGGTAGATCTGCCATGTTGCACCTGCTTCCGCGTCAACCCCATTCCAAGTCACTCTAGTGGTAGCATTAGCCGCTTGATATTGTGCATTCAATAGCGCAGGTGCACTTGGTGCAGCGAGGTCTTCGCTGATAACATTCATCCAAGCATTCTTGATTGGCGTGATCTCATCTTGATGGAAACTCAAATTGTGGGTGCCAAAGGAAGCGCTGACGGTAATCGCGTACCAAGCATCTTCAGATTGTCCGACTGTGGCATTGTAGGCGAAGGATTCAACCCCAGCATCAACCAGCGCTAATTCATCCATATTGGCGAGCATTGTTGTGTCGATTACCGAAGTGGTCGACCTCCAGATGTGATAGATCGCCTCGGGGTGGTCTGAAAGGTCACTCCAAGTCAAGGTGGTAACCCCTTGCCCATAAGTCACCGTTAGGTCGGTAACAATATTTTCATCGGTTGAAATTCTCTGTTCATCAACACTTGTTGCAGGAGCACTACTCAGGTCGCTCTGGGCGTTACCGAACTCATCAACCGCGCTGACCAAATAGTGGAAAGTCCCTTTGGTTCCGATTGTAACCGTGTGGTTATAGTGGCTATCAGAACCAGATAATAGTGCGATTTCTTCGACTCCATCACTTGAGATATCATCGATTGGTGCAGGTGCTCGCCACACCATCAGCGTATGATTTTCATCTTCGACCACCGCACCACTCCAGTTGAGAGCGGTGATTTTGGTCGCTTCGTCAAAAGTCGCTTGGAGGGTACCGGTAATGCTTGAACCGATATTGTCCTCGCTGATATTTTCACTCAAGGTATTACCGGAAAGGAATCTGACATCGCTCTGGGCGCCATCAGTTCTGATGTGAAGAACCGAGTAACGTATCTCGCGATCGACGGCGACACTGTGAACCACATCATAACTCGAAGTTCCTGCAGTTATGCCCGAGGCGACTGCGGATTTACTCAAGGAAGCCCAATTGCTGTGATTTGCTGGTTCTGTATGACTCCATATCGAAGTGGAATATTGATTAGAAACCGAAGGATCGACGACGGTGATATCGATCCAAGACAATGTGGTCGTCGCCGAATCAGCATCGTACGATGCTTGCAGTCCATAAGGCGAGGTTATTTTTGAGCCGACCTCTAATACTGGTTCGCCTATGGTAGAATTTCCAATCGAGAGATTATCGCTGATACTACCATTGTCCAAAGTGGTGATTATCCCATAGTAATAATGACCGTTTTCCCCAGCGGGAATCATCCAGTTAATCGAGTGAGGTTTGCTCTTGCAACTGCTCCAGAGATCGGTATCTTCACAGGCACGAATCTCTTCTTCAACAAGTTGGGCTTGTAGGTAATTGCTCGACGAAACCGGTTCATCCGAGCGATATACACTGTAATTAGCCTCTTGCAAATCCTCGATTAGACTGGCGTCGACAGTCTCGATATTACGCCAAGAAATAGTTACGGTCTCATTGGCGTTGACCGTCACAGCAATCGCCCTTGCCTCAAGGGTCCAATCGTCTTCTTCCGCGGCTTGAACCGTGGGAATTAGTGGTAGAAGAAGTAGTGTAATCAGCATCATCGAGACGAGGTTCTTGCGCATCTTACTCACTATCCCCGCCCTGTAGTGGCCAGTATATGGCAATTATCCATCCCTCTCTATAACCCAAACCATCATCAATAGCGAAGCCCACGCCAGAACATGCTTCATGACATCGTCCACGACCTCGACCCCGAGGAGAGATATCGCTACGGTCAATTATTGGCTTATTTAGCCAGTGCTGACCGCAATGTCACTCGTGAGGAGATGTCGTTTTTTGAGCAGAGATTAGGTGCTACCCTACTCTCACCACAGCGACGAGAACAATTGCGCAAGTGCCTCAATGTCGATATCGATTTGACCGGTCTGCTTGGTGGCATGCAGTCAAAAACCATCAAATTAGCACTACGTGATGCGGCGATGATGACTCTAGCTGACCGCCATATCGACGATGATGAAAAGAAGATTCTCCTAAGTGTTGGCGGTGTTGCTGGACTTGGTGAAGAAGAGGTCGATCAACTGATCGCTTGGGTTATCAAGGGTTATCATTGGATGCAAGAAGGCTATGACCAATTAGGCCTGTGAGGGATTCGATGAGCCATTGTCGTGGGCTTGCAATCGTTATTGTAATCCTGCTTCTGACCTCGGGTTGTTTGTCCAAACAAGGTGTTTTTACTGAGGATGAGGAACTTGCTCAAGAGGATAATAATGTCGAGATATGGCATTCCTTTGCCAGCGGTAGTACTGAAGAACGCACTTTTCTTACGGCGATAGAGCAATTCGAGGCAGCAAATCCACACATCACCGTCGATGTGACCATGGTTCCATTTTCTAATGCTGACCAATTATTCATGACCGCAGCTCAAGGTGGTGAAGCACCAGACCTGATTCGGTTATCCAGTGATCAATTGGGAAAAATAGGTGAGGTACGGGTCGATGGTTATCCTCTACTTGAGGATTTGCGCAATCACCTAACCCCGTTTGAGATGGCGTCTTTTGAGAGTCGAGCCTTAGCAGCAATGCGTTATGATTCGGCTCTTTATGGCATTCCTGCGAGTCAGGATTGTCTTTCTCTAATTTACAATAAAGCGTTATTTAACGCAGGAGGGGTTGATTACCCCGATGAAAATTGGACTACAGAAGACATGTTAAACGCGGCATTAGAACTCACTCAAGGCGATGTTCAAGGTATGGCTCTACCGGTAAAAGTTGCCTATTGGTGGTTTGGCTTCCAGACCGGTTTTGGCGGTCGATTATTTGATGAAAATGGCACGCCTACTTTGGATTCAAACGGCTCTGCACAAGCGATGGATTGGCTTCTCGACTTGGAAAAAGTGCATGGTGTGGTTGCCACAGGAATTCAAATCGAATCGATGAAAACTCAATTCCAAGAAGGAAAGGCGGCAATGATCATCGACGGTCCTTGGAATTGGGCAACTTATGAAACCAGTCGAATCGACCTCGGTCAAAGTCTCCTACCAATCGTCGATTCGACCGGATTGCGTATGTCGCCATTGGTGACTTACAAGGGTTGGTCGTTGAGCAAGCACAGTAACTCCAAGGTGGCAGCTACCGAATTGGCGCTGTGGTTATCATCGCCTTCGGTGCAGAAACAATTCGCTCTCGATACCTTCACCATGCCGACCTCAATTGAATTATCAGATGATGCCGAGATCAATGCAAATCCAGTTATCAGCGGTTTTCTCAGCCAAGCAGAAGTAGGAACACCGGCTCCGACCAGCAGGGGTATGTCTCTGGTTTATGGCCCGCTTTCAACCGCCTTTGAGCAGGTCTACAGCGACCTATCGGATTCGGAGACCTCTCTTAGTGCGGCTAATCAGGAATTGAAGGAATTGATGGGGCTTGCCTGATGCGTTGGCTGGTGGTTATCCTCGGTCTAGCGCTATTGAGTAGCATGGTAAGTGCATCTTCTGTCGACACAGAATTCTCTACTTATCGGCTGATAAAAGTCGATAGCGAAGTGGTTGAAAACGCCTCATCTTATACGATTTATTATTCGACAAGTCCGTTTAATCAAAGTTCTCAAGCGGTTTTGCATACGCTGATTTCTCAAGGTGATGCCACTGGACTTAACAGAGGGATAGAAGGCGATAATTTGCAGGAGTGTTGGAGTGATGGCTTAGCGATTCATCGGACCGATTCTGGTCAAGCGTTGATAGATGAACAGGCGAGCACCTGGTCGTGCGCATTGAGTGGTATGGTTCCCGGCGAGGAATATTGGTTTGCAGTAGTCGCCTTGGCAGCAAATGGCTCAGCGCTTGAGCCATTGACGACTTTTAGTGCTACCAGCACAACCGCTGATGAGGTTCTACCGGCGAGAGATACCTCGCCGATTCTTTTCGCCATCGGCTCAATCGTCCTTTCACTGATAGCCCTGTTGGGTTTTCTGCGCTGGAAGGATGCTCAAGATGGAAAAACCAATTCTCGTCTCGCTCACTTTTACATCGCTCCAGCCATGCTCGCACTAGCCGTGCTCACCTTCTATCCGGTAATGTACGGATTCTGGCTTTCATTCACCGATGCCGACCAGACCCACCTCGGTGAGCAAGCGTGGGTCGGCATCGCAAATTTCGTTACGGTTTTGACTTCGACAGGATTTTTGCGGGTGACCGGGTTCACTTTGATCTGGACTATCGTCAATGTAACCGCTCACGTTGGACTCGGTCTATTGCTTGCCATCGTTCTGCAAAACCCGCGTATCAAAGGCCGAGTCGCCTATCGAGTTGCATTGCTCTTGCCGTGGGCAATACCCTCCTATATCTCGGTGCTAGTGTGGAAGGGCATGTTCCAGCCCGATGGATTGGTAAATGATATTCTCGGCACAGATCTCAATCTTCTCAGCGATGCATCCGGCGCAAAAGCGGTGGTCATTCTGGTTAATATTTGGTTGGGGGTGCCCTTCATGATGATGTCGTTAAGTGGGTCACTGCAGGCTCTACCCTCCGATATGTATGAGGCAGCAGAAGTGGACGGAGTCAGCCGATGGGAGCAATTCCGTTATCTTACCCTACCCAATCTCAAGAGTGCTCTCATCCCTCTTTCCCTATTGGGGTTCATCTGGACTTTCAACATGTTCAACGTCATCTACCTGATGACGGATGGTGGGCCAAACCTGTGGTTTGGCGAGCCAGGAGCCACCGATATCCTCATCACCTACGTTTACGATGTGGCTTTCAGAGATGGAGCATACGGTGTAGCCGCTGCTTGGTCGGTGGTGATTTTCATGATGCTGATGGCTTTCTCTTGGTTCTACATGAAGAAAACCGGAGCGATGGAGGCTAGTGCATGAGCGAGCAAGAGGCTTTCATCGCCTGGTATACACCTGCCGAGTTGTTGACCTTGCGCTCATGGTTAATCGTGGCTGCGCTGGTCAATTTTGCTCTTATTGGCATCGACCTTCTTCGTGGTGATGCTTTGGCAGCACAGATTACCGTGCTCGGCATATTTTCACTGATATTATTGCGATTGATGTTGCCAAACGGTGCGGCTCGACGGCGAGATATCGGCATGATTCTCGCAGGGGTAACCATCGCCTGTGGAATGATTAATCTGCTCTCGTCGCCGCTATCTATCTTCGATATATGGCTTAGGTCGTGGCTGATAATCCCAGCTGCTATCGCATTGGTCTGGCTTTCCTCAGCCCGACTCTCACAGTGGGATTCGGGACGGGTTAATGTCGGCGCAGCCGAAGCGGGTTTGGCCAGAAACCGTCTGATGTTAGCACGATATTCTCGCATCGGTTCTCATTCTATTCTTCTTCATGCGGTCGTGCTGGTTTTGATTCCTGTGCTGTGGATTATCGATGTGGCAATCTCACCTGGCAATGCTCTTGGCGGTGCACTTGGCGATGCCTTTACCGCTGAACACTTCAGCAAGATTCTCAGCAGTGAGTCCTTTTGGTTGTGGTTACGTAACTCGCTTCTCGTCAGTATTGGCACAACCGTTTTTGGGCTTGTCATCGCGGTTCCAGCCGGTTATGCATTCAGTCGTTGGCGTTTCCGTGGTCGTGATCAAGCGATGTTCTCCTTCCTCTTGGTACAGATGTTTCCGGGAGTGATAATCCTCGTGCCTTATTTCCTAGTGATGAAAAGCCTCGGCCTCCTCAATTCAAATCTCGGGCTGATCTTAGCCTATTCGGTAACCGCTCTACCACTCTGCGTTTGGATGCTCAAAGGTTTCTTTGATACGATTCCTCGTGAACTCGAAGAAGCGGCCTTACTCGACGGCTGTAATCAAGCTCAGGTATTCACCAAGGTGGTCTTACCGCTTTCATTACCAGCCGTCGCGGTTGCAGCACTCTTCTCCTTCCTCGCAGCATGGAATGAATTCCTGCTGGCGCTGACCTTCAATACCTCGAACGATATGTACACCTTGCCGGTCGGTCTCGCTTCGCTCATCTCTTCTACCGGTCAAGCATGGGGTGATTTTGCCGCCGCTAGTCTCTTGGTAAGTCTGCCCGTGGTATTCCTCTTCATCGTATTCCAGAAATTCTTGATTCAAGGATTGAGCGCAGGTGGAGTCAAAGGGTGATAAAATGGTAAAAGTAGATTTTTTAGCGGTATCAAAAACATATGAGGATGGAACCGAAGCGGTAACCGCCTTGAATCTCGACATCAAGGACGGTGAATTTTTGGTTCTGCTCGGTCCTTCGGGTTGCGGTAAATCCACCACTTTGCGGATGTTAGCCGGATTGGAGGATATCAGCGATGGTGAGATTCTCTTTGACGGGGTGCGCGTCAATCACCTACCGCCGGGTGCGAGAGGCTTAGGCATGGTTTTCCAATCATACGCACTATACCCCCATATGACCGTGGCAGAGAATATCTCCTTTGGTTTGAGGATGACTAAAGGCGATAGTAAACTCGGTGATGATGAGATAATCCAAAAGGTTCACCAAGCGGCAAAGATGCTCGATCTGGTCGATGAATTGGATAAAAAACCCAAGGATCTCTCTGGTGGTCAAAGACAAAGAGTCGCTTTGGGCCGGGCCTTGGTGCGCCAACCAAAACTGCTTTTGCTCGACGAACCGCTATCAAACCTCGATGCTGAATTGCGTCACCATATGCGCAGTGAAATCCGTAGATTACACGATCAGATGGGCACTACAACCGTCTATGTGACCCATGATCAAATCGAGGCAATGACCCTTGCTGACCGGGTGGCGATCTTTGACAAGGGGGTTCTACAACAACATGCGCCACCACTCGAAGCCTACAATAATCCGGCCAATGATTTCGTCAAATCCTTCCTCTGTCGCCATATCGACGATATAGTAGACACCGCGAATTCGATTTTCAAGGAGAGATGAATCTGAGGCTACGGGTTATTCTGGTGCTAACGCTCTTTCTCGGAGCGATAGCCCTGCCTCTGGCTTCGCCCGAGGGCAGATCTGGTCAGGGTCAATGGGATGGGTATCTCAAGGATACGATGACTCATTTCACTCTTCCAGTGGATTCACTAGATTCAACTCCATCTTCTGTTCAACTGGCTGGTGAATGGGATTGGGATAATCATACCAATATGACTCATCATGCTGAAAACGATACTTGGACTGTAACCCTCGATCTTGAAGGCGGGCTCTATTGTTACAAATTTATCATTGACGATGAGTGGATATTTGATCCAATCAATAATTATAGAGGATATTGTGGAGATGTTGAGAATAGTGTAATCAGAGTTTCAGACCAATTAGAGAGTGAATATATCGTAACCTGGAATGATGGTTTACCCATTAGGGTCGATGTTTACCGGCCCCCTTCGGTGGGGCCAGAAAATATTGCAGCAATGCCAGAAGGAGTGGCTGAATGGAATAACTCTGGTTGGGATGTCGATGCCTCATCTCTTGCTGAAGGGCGCCATACCCTGAGATTCCAACTCGATGATTGGGACAGCGATTTGGTGATTCCGATTTGGATTGGTGCGCAGGCCGATTTCACCTGGCAGGATGCGACCATCGAGATGATTATGACCGACCGTTTTGTCAACGGCAATATCAGCAATGACCCCGCACCTCTTGCCGCTGCGTCTCAAGGAGCGGATTGGCTTGGCGGCGACCTTGCCGGTATCACGCAGATAATCGAGCAGGGGTATTTTTCTGACCTCGGCATCAATGCGCTATGGCTCAGCCCCCTCAATACCGCGGCAAATGGCACCGGTATCGCCGGCGACGGCGTTCATGAGGTTTCAGCCTACCACGGCTATTGGCCAATCGAGCCGCGTCAGGTCGACCCTCGACTCGGCACCGAGGCTGAATTGCACGAGATGATCGCTGCTGCCCACGATGCAGGTATTCGCATCATGATGGATCTGGTGGTCAATCACGTCCACGAGGACCACCCCTATTTCGACGAGCACCCTGATTGGTTCAACAGTGGCTGTCTATGTGGTAGTGATAATTGCGATTGGACCGAGCGCCGGCTCGACTGTCAATTCGCCACCTACATGCCGGATCTCGATTGGAAGAACCGTAATGCCAGTGAACAGATGATAGAAGATGCATTGTGGTGGATCGATACCTTCGAATTCGATGGTGCTCGCATCGATGCCGTCAAACACGTCGATGACCTAGCAATCACCAATCTCGCAATTCGTATCAACGAGAGATTTGAGCATGGAGATTTCGACTTCTATCTCAAAGGAGAGACCGCTATGGGTTGGTCTGGAGATGATTTAGCAGACAATGCTGAGCAATACGGCACCATCAATCGCTATATTGGCGAGGATGGCCTCGATGGTCAAGCAGATTTCGTACTCTATCATGCTGTGGCAAACAATGTTTTCATCGATGAGGTCAAAGATTACCAGCATCTCGATTATTGGACTGCACGTTCACAAGATCAATACGTAGGGGGAGCGATAATGGTACCATTTGTCGGCAGTCACGACGTCTCCCGTTTCATTACACGAGCCGATGATGGCACTGCCGACGAGAACAATCAATGGGTCGAGCAAGGCCTTCCTGGACAGCCGGGTAATAGCGCACCGTACGAAGCTGCAGTCCAA
>Ga0066376_10000188_pt1 | contig 54906 bp, 60 predicted proteins | sample Knorr_S15_td_Bot_FD_77009 | JGI IMG/M metagenome (GOLD analysis project Ga0066376, IMG submission 77009) | Marine microbial communities from Southern Atlantic Ocean transect - Knorr_S15_td_Bottom_ad_5009_LV_A | ecosystem: Environmental > Aquatic > Marine > Oceanic | place: Southern Atlantic...
ACATCAGGCGGGTCCGTTGTGAAGGTGCCATCCTCAACCGGGGGATGAATATCGAATACATTATTGAACTTGTGAACTGAGTCCCAGATGCCGATGGCGATGGTGAGTTCGACCACTTCTGCATCCGAGAAGTGTTCCTTGAGTCGATCCATGTAAGCATCATCAACGCCGTTAGCGTGATTCATGATGAAGTCTTCAGTCAGGTCCAGTGCTGCTTTTGTTCGATCGTTCAGATCGGAGTTTTGATGATCTTTCATTTTTTCGATCATCGCCTCGTCCATGCCATTCTCCTGCGCCGCAGAAGATCGTGCAGGAATTCAAAAAAGACAGCCGTTCAGGTTTGCTGATTTGAGGCGCACCAGGTCTTTAAGAACCGGGTCCAGTCGGCTGTGCGACCAGAGTAACCCATAGCGATACATGAATCCCTGCAACTGATCCGGGCAATGAGCATAGATGCCGGCGAAGCCTTCCATTTCGCCGGTTTCTTCGATTCTAGGCATGGTGTTCTCCATCAGATTGAGAGGTGACTTTGACGTCAATGGCCCTGAAAATCAAACCTGGCCTCGCGAAACAGGATACCAGTTGAGTTGTGATTTGAGGACGCATATCATCGCGGTTTATATGCATCATAACTTGAGGCCGCGGGGACACTAGGTCATAGTTCATATTATTAATCTGCAAATCAGTGGAGAAAATACCATGTCCGATCAACTTAGAGTGATAGAGAGTTGGCCAGAGCAGAAAACCGGCGATCATTCGATTCCGGGCTATCGTTACACGTCGCGTGAGTTCTTCGACAAGGAATGGGAAGGCATGTGGACGAAAGTCTGGTTGCTGCTTGGCAGGGAGTCGGAGTTACCAAAGCCCGGTGACTGGCAAATGGAAGAGGTAGGACGTGAGGAGATACTCATGGTTCGCCAGAAGGACAACGGTGTAAAGGCTTTCTACAACGTCTGTCAGCATCGTGGCAATCCCCTTGTTGATAGTGAGAAGGGTCATGTGCTCAGTCGATTTGTTTGCAAGTATCACAGCTGGGCATATACCCCGGATGGTGAACTCAACTTTGCACCAGACAAGGAAGATTTCCCTGATGGCAATCCGTGTGGAAAGCTGAGACTTGCGCAATTAGCCTGTGAAACCTTTGCAGGTTTTATCTGGGTCAATATGGATCCGAACTGTGGGAGTTTAAAAGGCTTTCTCGGACCGATCTGGGATGACTGGAATGATCGTGACGTTCACACCTGGACACGCACCTCAGCGAATTCCATGAAATTACCCTGTAACTGGAAAATAGTGCTGGACAATTTTAACGAGTCCTACCACGTGCCGACTGTTCATCAGGGCGCAACACCGGATACCGATCGCAAAGCGATTCGTGGAAATATCGATACCTATTTCAAAGAAACACAGTTTGATTTATCCGATGAGGGCCACAATCGCATGGTCATGAAAGGCGGCTTTGGTGTCGGTCAGACCGATAAAGAAGGCAATATCCAGGAACCCCTGGCCAGCCAGCTACGATACTGGGAGCTGGATCCAGCGGATTTCAAGGGCGAACCAGAGGCTACCCGGGAAGCGCTACAGCAGGCACAACGCAAATTGGGACCTGATCGTGGTTACACCCATTACGACAAGATTCCAGATGAACAGTTTACCGACGCATTCCACTACACGCTTTTCCCCAATTTTGCCGTATCACTTTGGGCTGATGGATTCCATTTTCTGCGGGCACGTCCGCACCGCTCGGACCCAGAACAGTGCGTATTTGATAACTGGTGGTATTCGAGCCCTGCATCGGTGGAAGCCGCGCAGCCGACAGGCACATTGGGTACTGGCGTCATACCTGATGTAGAGAGAAAATGGCTGAATTTCCCTGACGATTCCATTGGCCCGGGAATCGAAGACGACATTTCCGTGTTTGTCACCCAACAGCGGGGTTTCCGCTCGCGTGGTTTCAAGGGTGTTTATCTCTCGAACCAGGAAAAACGGGTTCGCCGTTTTCACGAGCTTGTTGACGACTATATTGAGGGGCGACTACCGGCGACTACATAACTCTCGTCCTACAGGTAGTCAGGGTCCCGCCCGTCCGGGAAAGGTGTTTCCGAAATCAATATCGGGCTGTCGCCGGGCTTGAGATTTTGGTGGGCTCGTTTCCAGGTAGCAAAGGTGCCCAGTATATGGACCGGGTCACCGTGAATCTCGGTAAAACCACCATTGACTTCACGAGTGTCAAAATACGCAGCATTGACATTATCAGCCCAGAGTTCGCAGGCGTTGGTAAAGCCAAGGTCTAACATTCGCTGGCGTGCTGCTGCGAAATCGTTGACCAGACAGCCAGCATGATGGAATCCCTCTTCACCGGCCTGGTACATGTCGCGGTATATTGACGGCGTGTCGTCGTGTTGTTGGATAAATTGAATCTGGTTGTCCCCCAGATATCCAAATGCATAGGAAACATCCGCTTCCTGTTGAGTGTCCCTGTACTGAAATTTATCGGTCCTATGATGTGGCACCAGGACGAATGGACCTGCGCCATATAATCGATGCCATTTGTGTGCTGCTTCTTCTACATCATTGACAAAGTATGCGTGCTGAAAAATCGGGAAAAGGGCCATTGTTTCTCTCCTTGAGTGGTCCTCACATTCTGGAATTATAGATAAAGGGGTGAAGTTTATTTTTTCTCTTGTTGCTCGCGATAGGCTTCGATATTGCTAACGGTTTCGCGGGCAGCCTCATGAATCTCAGTGTTTCTCTGACGACGTCGCAGCGACTTGTCAGCAATCTCGGGAGCAACATATCCATCGTCGTCATGGCTGACATTGGTCCCCGGTGGAATAAGTTCATCGATGCTATCGAGTGCCTCATCGCCAAGCACTACTTCAGCGCCATCGAGTAGTCCTTCCAGCTGATCCATGGTTCGAGGACCAATAATGGCTGAGGTGACAGCGGGATGAGCGCAGACAAAGGCGATTGCCATATGCATGAGCGTCGTGTTTGACTTCTGGGCGATATCATCAAGTTGATCAATCAGATCGAGTTTACGTTGATTATCCGGGCGATCCATCTCGTAAAGATGCGGTTGAAGCTTTTGCCGTTGAGTGTCGTTTGGTTTCTGGCCATGACGCCACTTTCCGGTTAGCCAACCCTGACTGAGAGGACTCCACACGACAACACCCAGATCGTGGCGTTGGCAGGTGGGCAGGATGTCTGCTTCGATACGGCGGGCAAAAATGGAATAGGGTGGTTGTTCTGTTCGAAAACGCTCTCTCCCATTTTTCGCGGAGCACCACTGGGCTTCGACAATCTGTTCTGCGGGAAAGGTTGAACTACCAATCATACGGACCTTGCCCTGGTGGACAAGATCGGAGAGGGCTCCCAGTGTCTCATCGATATCCACCGTCACATCCGGCCTGTGAACCTGGTAGAGATCAATATAGTCTGTGTTTAGTCGCCGAAGGCTGTTCTCCACCTCCTCCATGATCCAGCGCCGCGAATTGCCCCTGTGGTTCGGATTGCTGTCCATTGGCAATGAAAACTTTGTTGCCAGAATGATGTCATCGCGTTTGCCTTTTAAGGCTTTGCCAAGAATGGTTTCTGATTCCCCATGAGAGTAAACATCGGAGGTATCGAAATAATTAATGCCCGCGTCAATAGCTCGGTCCACCATGCGGAAGCATTCTTTTTCGTCTGTGTTGCCGAAGTAACCGAACATGCCAGCGCCGAAACAATACTTGCTGACTGAAACGCCGGTACGGCCCAGGAGTCGCATTTCCATAAAATTAGTCCTGACTGATGATGGATTGGCTTAACCGTTTGTTGTGCTAGGTTTCAATACTGATGGCAACGGCAGGACATACTTCAATGGCTTCATCTGCGTGCTTGCGCATGGCATCGTCATTGATGTCATCCACAAGCACGACGGGGTAGCCATCTTCGCCCATTTCGAATAACTCGGGATGATTGTAGTAACACTCACCTGACATATAACATTTATCTTTGTCGATTTTCACTTTCATTGGCCAAACTCCATCCAGAGTTCATCGGGAGATCGAAATCCGCCTGAATCGATTGACGGTGATGAAATGCCGGGATGTTCGCCAAATTTGACTTTTGGTTTCTTGATACGTGCCGCTAATTTTGAGCAGGCTATAGCTGACTCTTGCCTAGCCATGGAGTAACCCATGCAGAAATGCTGGCCGATTCCGAACCCCAGGTGTCCATTCTTCTTGTCTTTATAGCGCCCGGATCGATTTTCTCGCCCCATATGTAAATCGTCACGATGAATGTCGAACGTGTCGGGATCATTAAAAGCACGTTCATCGCGATTACCGGCACCAAGGTACAAGATGACTCCGGCGCGCTCCGGGATAACGTCGTTGTGGATAGGAATTTCCCGGGTGGTGTAACGAAACTGAGCATGCACAACCGGGTCGTAGCGCATCATTTCTGTAAACACATTTTCCCAGAGATCAGCGTTATCAACGACATCCTGCAACTGATCCGGTCGTGTGTACAACAGGTGATACCACATGTTGGCGATGGCTTTTTCTGTGGTGTCGCCGCCAGCTGCCAGGAGCAGGGCCACGAATCCTTTTACTTCCTCCCGCGACATGCGACTACCTGCAAGTTCAGCCACACAGAGTCGCGACAATAGATCTTCACCCGGGTTTTTGGTGCGTTCCGTGATCATGGGATCGATGTAATCCCACATATCATTTCGTGCCTGAAGTCCGCGCTCAAGATGTTCACCGCCGAAACCGAGCCCGGCAATCAGTAATTGATACCACTCAACAAAAGTGTCTTCATCTTCTCTTGGAAAACCCAGCATGTTTGAAATAACCCGGATGGGTACCTGGCTTGCGAATTGCTTGACGAGTTCCACTTCACCATCATCAATAAATTGATCGATAACCTCATCAGAGATCTGGTGAATCATGGGAATAAAATCTTGCAACTTCTGGCCGATGAATTGACCAGCCGTAATATTTCTTAATCGCCGATGCTCATCACTGTTGCCGTACTCCAGAATATTTGGACCAAAGATGTGGCGTGAGCCAAAATCGTAGGGGCCGTCAGGTTTATACATCGCCCGATCAAAACTATCGCTATCCTGGAATGCGCCATCGACGTCCCAGTAGCGTGAAATAATCCAGCGATTATGAAATCGATCATGAAAAATTGGATGGTGGTCGCGTAGTGCCTTATAGACGGGAAAAGGATCCTTCTGGAATTCTTCGCTGTCGAATATTCGTGGATCAATATCTGGACCCAGGTCTTGCACTGCTTCAGACATGATGTGGTTCCTCTTTTCCGATTTTTGTCAGTAGATGATGATCCTATTTGGCCTTAAATGTCACAGGCAATTTCCAGCAGGTGTGCATTTCACCGACCGTAAGGGATGACAAATGAGGTTCATCGATCAATTCGATATTTTCGATGTGCTGCAACAGGATTTGTGATGCTGTCACAGCTGTATCGCGTGCAATGGCGTAATGTGATCTTGGCTGGTCTTCAGGGACGGCCGGTTGTAATGAAGGTTTGCCCAGTCCAAAGGCGATGCCGGTGGCCAGGCCATCGGCTCTGTACTGGCCCCTTGGTTCCCTCTGGCACATGTCCTTGCGATCAACAATAAAGGTATCAGGGTCTTTGAATATCCGCGGGTCCCTGTTCGCTGCGGCCGCTGAACAGACCAGTCTTGATCCTTTCGGAATGAGTCGACCATATCGTTCCACCTCGTTACGGGCAAAACGATGTGCTGAGAGGACCGGGGTCGAATGCCGCAGTGTTTCCATGTAAGCAAGTTTCATCAATCGTTTTTCGGAGCAGGCTTTCTCAAATTCGCCTGGGTGAGTGAGTAGCAGGAACCACATATTGGCCAGCGCTCCCTGCAGGGTCTCATGGTCTCTCTCAAGCAGGGTAACGACTACGTCCTGCACCGTTACCTGTGAATCCACCTGGATCATTGCCGAGATCAGGTCATCACCCGGCTGTGAAGTTCGTTGCGTGACGATAGGGTCCAGATAGCTGATCAGCGCATTAATGGCTTTTCTGCCTTCCTGCTGCAATTGCGGATTCCAGGAAGTGCCTCGTTGCATGCGCCAAAAGATTGATGCGAATCTACCGGTGTCTTCTTCAGGGATAGCGAGCGTAGTCATAAGGAGCTGAATAGAATACTGCGCGGCAAATTCTGTTGCCAGATCTCCGCTGGTTTTGGATGCCAGTGCCCCGGATATTTCCGCGGCGACCAATTTGCCCTGAGCATCGATCAGTCTTTCTTCTGCCTCCAGTACACCTGGTTCTTGGCCGAGGTCTCGGCCGAGGTAATCAAGTCCGTAGTACCAGGTTTTCGGACGGGTTTCGAAATTAGCCTCATCAGTAAAAATTGAAGTGACTTCGTTGTAAGGCGTGATCCAGTAGCTATTGGATAACCAGTCCCGGTAACAGGGGTAGTTTTCACGCAAGATTTCTAAAAGCGGATAGGGATTTTGTCGATAGGCTTCGGAAATCAACTGTGCCGGTTTTATTTTCTCTGTGCTTTCACCGACACGTTCTCGCTGGTGTACTTCATAGGTACGATATTCCGGTGACCCCTCGTTTCGAATCGGACGCTTTGAAATAACGACACCATTGCGACCTGCAAAGGGTTCGTTTTTGATTACTGAAGCCATTGATTGTCCCTGAGTGTTACGCGAGGTCGTAGTCGAGCCAGAGCTGGCGTACGGAAACAATCCCCATCGGTGCGGGGCTGGTTCCGTCGATATCTTTTGGCATCTTGTCTTCGTTGATGCGCGGGTTCTTCATGCGTCCCAGGAGAATCCTTGCGCCGACAACGGCTTCCTGGTGCGAAATCCATGCGCCAGGACACAGGTGGGGACCCACCCCAAAAGCCATGTGACTACATCTACCTTCCTTTCGGTAGCCAGACCGCAACAACTTTCCCGAGTAAAGATCATCGCGAAAAATATTGAAGGTTTCAGGGTCTTTAAAGATTCTTTCGTCGTGATTGGCGGCGAAGTCCACCATTTGCATCAGCGAACCGGCCGGTACCTTCACGCCGTGCATTTCTACATCGAAAGTGTTGTGCCTCGGTTGGCCGCCGATTGAAGAAGAATGCCTCAGTGTTTCATGAAATGCCCTGTCCCAGTTGTCATCGTTTGCAACAACAGCAGCGAACTGGTCCGGGTGCCTTAGCAACAATGTCCACATATTCATGATGGCGCCGCGAGTCGTCTCGCCACCGGCAGCGACTATCAGGGCAATATTTGAAGTGATTTCTTCTGTTGATAGAAAATCACCATCGACTCGTGTTTCACACAGTTTGGTAATGATGTCCTTGCCAATCAGTTTCCCTTCGGAGTCATACAGAAATGTTGGCTTGACGCGGCGTTGTTCAACGATTCCGGCGACGTAGTCTTCCAGGTCCTGTCTCGCCTCTACACCTTGCTTGTGGGTATCAGAACCGCCCAGGCCGCTCATCATCGAGTTGTACCAGTAATAAAACTGCGTCTGGGCTTCTTTCGGGAAACCCAATACCTCACACACAACGCGTACGGGAAATTCATTGGCAAAGACTGTGGACAGCTCAATGGTTCGGGTACCGTTTTGATCACTGACGAAATCTGAACCACTGGCGGCGAGTTTATCCCAATCATCTATCATCTCATCAGCCAGTCGTTCGATAGCCGGAACCCGGTTTTTCAATGACTGACCTACCAGATGCTGGCCATACAGGTTGCGACGACGGCGGTGTTCGACACCAGATAGTTCGAGCTGCGTGTTACCGAGCACACCGCTGGATGAGCCTTTGGGAATAGTGTTAAAACCCTCGTCATCGAAGTAACACTCGGTAATATCGTCGTACCGTGTAACCCAATAACAATTGTGTAACTTGTCATGAAAAACGGGATAGTGATCGCGCAATATTCGGTAATAAGGATAAGGGTTTCTGAAAAATTCCTGTGAATCGAAAATGCGCGGGTCGATCAAGGGTGTTCCGTCCTCTGCTTTGCCCATATCGAAGGCTTCGCCCTCAGGCATCAAAGGGAAATCCTTCGCGGACGCAAAATCATTGTCATTGATTTCGGCGAGTTCTTCGATAAAACTCTCAACACTGCTCATAGTCTCTCCAGATTGAAATCAGAATTCGCGGAAGCCAGAATAGTGCCTTTTTGGCCAGAGGAAATCGATTTTTGTTCGGTAGATCAGCCATTGGCCGAATACCTTTTTGTAAATGTCGTCGTAGATCCCATACAGAATAAGGGGGTTTTCCACGCCTTCCTGGGTATTTAAATCGTGCAGATACCAGCGGCCATTCGCCGTGGTAGCGTCGATCAGTGTGATGAGCGGATTGGTGACTGAATGAAGCACACCAAAAGGAGGGCCTTCCCGTTCCGCATAGGTGGCAAAATTTTCCCTGATCTGCTCTTTGCCGACCCAATCCCCGCCGTAATCCGGGCCAAATTCGCAGATAGCATCCTCGGTAAACAGGTCCGCCAGATCATCGATCAGTTTGCCGTCAAAGTAGTGCGAGTATTTTATGCGGATTTCTTTAATGGTCTCTTTTTCGAGCATTTCATCGAGAGTCATGGGGGCCCTTATGACGATGAATCAGGAACTGTAGTCAAGTACAATAATCTGGATTAGACTACTCTCTCCCTACTGCTGATGCAACTGAGTCGGTTAAGTGGTTTGACACCTTGGAACGGGTGCAGCAGAGTTGTGGATGAAAAACCGGAGGCAATAATTTAGTGACCTATGTGATAGCCGATGCCTGCATCGATGTAATGGATCAGTCCTGCATCGAGGTTTGTCCTGTCGATTGTATTTACTTCGAAGAAAAAGATGATCGAATGTGCTACATAGAGCCGAATGAATGTATTGATTGCGGCGTATGCGAACCGGCGTGCCCGGTCGGTGCTATATTCGAAGGCGACGCGGTGCCAAAAAGTTCCGTGGCATTTACTGAGATCAACGTACTCTGGTTTAAAGACAAAGATGAGGCGCGAGCGAAGGTCGATGCAATTGTGGAAAGTGGCACTTCGATTACATGAAAGGGGAATGAAATGGCGCAAGTGAGACAACTAACTCCCAAGCAGGAAGATCGGCGGCACCGAATATTGTCTGCTGCCCGTGAGTTGGTGGCAGATCAGGGCTACGAAGGGATGGTAATGAGCCAGGTGGCTGAACGGGCAGGTGTATCTCCCACGACGCTATACAACCTTTACAACACTAAAGATGAACTGGTATTAGCGGCGCTTCGCGATCTGCTGGTTGAAAATACACTCAAGATTGAACAAGAATCTATCGGGCCCGGGTGGAAACAAATTGTTAGAAGAGTTCACAATGGCGGGCTGCAATCGCAGTCAGCACCTGCCTATGCCGAGGCGATTACACACTCCCTGTTGCGCGCGAATCCTGGAGATGCATTGGTTGAGATGTTGCTCACGACGATCAGTCAGGTTTATCTGGAGTCACTCATCGCCATGTCGGAACGCAACGAGATCAAACCCGGCGTCGATATTAAAGAGCTGTCCGCATCATTGGTTGGTGTCTATTGGTCAAGCTTTATGCTCTGGAACAAAGGCGTTATCAGGCTTCAGGAGATAGATCATCGCGTGGAAATGAATATCCTGTCCATGTTGTTCGCGTGTACACAAGGGCAAGCTCACATTGATATTGAGACCGAGTTGGAACTCGTCATCAATCGAGGTTAGAAAATGGTAAAGGAACCCTACGAAGCGGTCGTGCCGGAAAGCCCGGAGGCTATCAACTTCCTGGACTATAAGTTACAGAACTGTCCCTATCACGCTTACCAGTTGCTTCGGGACGAAGCGCCGGTATGGATTGATCCTGTGACAGGATTTTACGTCGTGACGCGTTTTGAAGACTTGCGCAAGATTTTGCTGGACACAACGAACTACTCCAGCGACATGCGCAGCGGCCAGGGGAATAGCCGGGAGCAACTGGATGCAGGCCGAGCCATGCGTATGCGGGCCCTATACGAAGAAAAGGGCTGGGTGCCAGGGGCGACGCTGGCTGGCCGCGATGATCCCAACCATAAACAGATGCGAGCGATGTTCAACGAAGCGTTCAAACCGAAGAAAATCGAGGCCATGGATTCATTCGTCCGAGATACCGCCTATAAGCTCATCGATGCGTTTGTCGATGATGGCCATTGTGACTGGATTAGCCAATATGCCGTTCCCTTACCGCTTATTGTCATTGGTCGTCAAATGGGTGTTCCCGAGGCGGATATCTGGAAGATCAAAGCCTGGACCGATGCCTGGGTTCAGCGTCTCGGCATGATGCAGACAGAGGATGAGGAAAAATGGTCTGTGGAAATGGAAATAGAGGCGCAGCATTATTTTCAGGCGATCTTTGAGCGCCTTCGCAAGGAGCCAGACGACACCCTGTTATCTGAAATGGTGAATCGGGTGATTCCGGAATGGGGGCGACCACTTGATGACAACGAACTGCATGCGGAAACAATGGCAGACACATTTGTTGGTGGTTCAGAAACCACCACTAACGCGATCGGTTACGGCATCAAACTTCTTATTGAAAACCCGGCGGTGTGGGATAAATTGAAATCTGCACCCGAGAAATACCTTCGAACATTCTGTGAAGAAGTCATACGGCTCGAAGGACCCGTCCAGGGATTATTCCGGATGGCCGCAGAAGATATTGAATTGCATGGGGTGAAGATTCCCAAAGGCGCCATGGTCAACGTGCGCTATGCAGCGGCAAACAGGGACGAAAGAGAGTTTGATTGCCCCGCGGATATCGATCTGGAACGTAAAAAACCTGGGCGTCATTTGGGATTTGGTTCTGGTATTCACCACTGTCTTGGTGCACCGCTGGCAAGAAGAGAAATGTTCTGGGCGTTTCAGGCGCTGATTGACCGGGTAGATGATCTGCGATTTGCAACCGGCAAGAACGATTTTGAGGTCGCACCCAATTTTGCATTGAGAGCAATGAAAGAACTGCATATCGAATTCGATGCGAAAGCCCCGGGCGACCGGGTTGACCCAACCCAGGTAGATGTTGATTCCAAAGCGACTGCGATTGACAATCCGGCAAGTGATTAATTAAAAATATTACCAATTAAAAATTGTACCAATAAGGAGGTTCCCCATGGCAGAAATGTTTAAAGACCTGGACCCGGAGACGATGACGCGATCTCCGGGAATAACTTACCAGGAGCTTCTGGATCAAGACTCCCATGAAGTCCCGGAAGTTCTGCGATTGCAGTCGCCCAAGGATGTTGGCCTGAATGAATTTTCAGTCAAGCGCTACACCACGCAGGAATACCACGATAAAGAGGTGGAAAACCTCTGGAAAAAAGTCTGGCAGTTCGCTTGCAGGGAAGAAGAGATCCCGGAACCAGGCGATCACATGCGATACGATATCGCTGGCATTTCTTTTTTAATCGTAAGGCAGGAAAATCGAGAGATCAAAGCCTATCCGAATGCCTGCTTGCATCGCGGTCGGATGCTGAAAGAATTTGATGGTCATACCTCAGAACTGCGTTGTCCGTTCCACGGGTTTACCTGGCATCTTGATGGATGCCTGAAAGAAATTCCGGCAAGGTGGGATTTTCCGCAGATAAAAGATGAAGAATTTTCGCTGCCCGAGATCCCGGTTGCGATCTGGGCAGGATTTGTCTTTATCAATCCGGATCAGGACTGCGACCCGTTCGACGATTTTATCAAAGATCTCGCCCAGCAGTTTGAGCGTTGGGATCTGGGCTCTTTGTACATCCAGGCCCATGTCGCCAGGATTATGCCCTGCAACTGGAAGATCGCCCAGGAAGCCTTCTGCGAGGCGTATCATGTCAGTGGCACCCATCCGCAAATACTGCGGAGTATCGGTGATGTCAACAGCCAGGTAGACGTTTGGGAGAACTGCGCCCGTGTGATTACGCCGGGTATGACACCAAGCCCGCTTCTGGACTATGAACTCTCCGACGGAGATATGCTCCGGGCGATGATGGATTTACCGCCGGAAGCCCAATTGCCTCCAATTCCTGAGGGCATGAATGCCCGTGCCTTTATGGCAGCCATGAGTCGGGACGGTCTGCGAGCTGATGCCGGGCCGAGGGTCGATGAGTATTGTGATGCAGAGATCGTCGATAGCATTGACTACACCCAGTTTCCGAATTTTCATCCCTGGGGTGCCTACAACAAGATTGTCTATCGTTTCAGGCCAAACGGTAATGATCATCGTAGTGCCATTATGGAGTGTTACCAGCTGATGCCTTTCCAGGGCGAGCGTCCGCCGCCTGCGCCGATTCACTGGCTTGGCGATGATGAGAAATGGTCCACCGCCCTGGGCTTCCTGGGTAAGGTCTTCGACCAGGACGTGTTCAATATGCCCAAGGTCCAGATGGGGCTCGAATCAACGTATAAAGCGGGTATTACGCTTTCTGGTTACCAGGAATCGAAAGTACGCTGGTTGCATCAAAAACTGACAGAGTGGGTAGGAGAATAATGGCTGCGCTAACACATCCGTTTCAGACAGATACACTCTATGAACTTGACGCGGACGGTAATGTCCGGGTGAGTAAGGGCGATAAAGAGGGTATTTTCACTGGTGAAGGTATTCACCTTTCAGGTGAAATTCGCGAGGCAGACCCGCAGCTTTGCAATTGGGTCACCAATAACCCTGAAGCCGACACGCAGCTCGCAACTTCCAGACTTGCCGGTCGTGACGACGGCCTTGGGTTATAACGATGCCACGCTTCATGTTGATCGGATTGTGTGAACCCCTCGGGGATGAAGATCAGGCAGCCTTTGATGAATGGTTCATTGAACAGCACATCGAAGACACGACCAAGTGTCCAAATTTTGTGCGCGGCACAGTGTATAAGTTAGCTGGCCCCCACCTGGACCTGGAATCCAAGTCTGGTTATTTGTCCCTGTATGAAGTCGATGCGCCCAGTTATGAGGAAGCCGAAAAGGTGCTGAATGCGTGGCAGGCGGACCCGGAAGCCTGGCAGGGACGCCGCAGGCACATGGCCACCATGGAGAAATTTGGCAGTATTCCGATGAAAATTAATGGCTCTGGCTGGTATGAAGAACTAAAATCCTTTGATGGCCCCGCTGCTGACCAGTAAAGGTAAGGCATTCAGCGCATATAGCTTCTGATTATAAAGGACGGAGTCTTTCGTCAGATCTGTTCTTTGCGCGAACTTTTAGTGAGAGAGACACTCAAGGTCCTACCACCGATAAGGAAAAAAGATGCTTCGGGTCAAAGATCTCTTATCTGAAAAGGGAAATGAAGTCTGGTCAATAGGCCGGTCTCAATCGGTCTATCAAGCTATCGAAATGATGTCTCTTAAGGAAGTTGGCGCACTCACTGTTGTGAGTGACTCAGGTGAGCTGATCGGCATTGTGTCTGAACGGGATTATGCCCGCAAAGTCATTTTGCAAGGCCGATTGTCCAAGGAAACTTTGATTTCAGCCATCATGACTTCTGAGGTCATTTCAACCGATGAGGACGCAAGCGTTGATGAATGTATGGCGCTGATGACACATCGCAGAATTCGCCATTTGCCCATCGTAAAAGAGGGGCAGATGATCGGCATGATTTCTGTTGGCGATTTGGTGAAATCCATGTTGCTCGAAAAGGATCAAAAGATAGAACAACTGGAACGATATGTCAGGGGTTAGGGAAGCTCTGATTAATTAGAAGTTCCCTAGTGTGCGGCAACGGGCTTGTACACGCCATCTTCAAATCCATTGAAGTAGGTGCCCAGAAGGGGATGATCAATGTATCCCGTCCCCAGGTGGGCGCGCAAATTTCTTTCGGCAACATAGGTTGTGTGATCTGCCTCGTGGACCATCACATGATACCAGGGCTCGTGTTTGGGTGGCTTTGAAGTTGCCATTTGTGTGTACCACGCTTCGGTGCCAGCAAAGGTTGCATCCACGTCGAAAATCAGCCCTCGATAGTCAAATCGCTTGTGCTCCACCTGCTGACCAATTGAGAATTTTGTATCTGTCAAACTCGTTTTGACCCGCGCTTCCAGTAGGGATCGCGCAGTTCCCTCTTTAAAATTTTACCGGTCGGTGCCTTAGGCAGATCGTCGAGAAAATCAACTGACTTCGGTTTTTGATACGAAGCCAGGTGTGCTTTTGCCGTTTCTATGATTTCCTCTTCAGTCGCAGATTCACCAGGTTTCATCACGACTATCGCTTTGACAGCTTCCCCCCATTCATCATCGGGGATACCGATGACTGCGCACTCAAGAACGCCCGGGTGATTGTGGATGGCGGCCTCAACCTGGGTAGAGTAGATGTTTTCGCCTCCCGATATGATCATATCTTTGGAACGGTCCACGATAAACAGGTATCCATCTTCATCCCAGGTGGCAATGTCGCCGGTCCACATCCAGCCGTCTTTCATGATGTCAGCCGTCAACTCTGGCTTGCGCCAGTATCCCAACATATTGGCTTCTGACTGGATCACAATCTCTCCTGTGGATTCACCGTCCCTGGGAATGTCAACGCCGTCTTGGTCCACGACGCGTACTCGGGTGACAAATCCTTCGCGCCCACAGGAATTCAATCGCTCGGTGTGGATGCCGACAATGGCGCCAGCGTGATCTTCCTGCGACAGAAAAGTCATGGTCATACCTTCGGTCTGTCCGTAACCCTGGATGATGGTGCAGGGAAATGATGCCAGTGCAGACTTGACGACTGTTTCAGGCATGGGGCCGCCCCCGTACTGGATGTTCCGCAGGCTGGTCAGGTCATAGTTCTCGAAACCTTCCACTGCCATCATCCAGTTCAACATGGTCGTGATACCCAGAAACGCAGAAACTTTTTCACGCTCGATGATTTCAAGGGCAGTTTTGGCTTCGAAATTCATCAACACAACCGGGCAACCATGTGCCATGTAATTCATGGCCAGTGCGACCGGAATATGAAACATCTGGCCGGTCAACATATAGACATCCGATGGCACAATACGTTCGGCGACCGTCTGATTAATCATGCCCATGTAAAGTGTGTAGTGTGAATGCAATGCGCCTTTTGACAGACCTGTGGTGCCACCGGTGTAGAGAATGAGGACCGGATCATGGGTGCCTATGTCCAGTTCAGGATCTTTGTCCGAACCACTCTCGACCAGAGTTTCATAGGAGCCATCGCTACCGTCACCGTACTCGAAATACCGGAGATCGGTTAGCGAGATTAATGCTTTAACTTCATTTCGAAGTGCCAGAAAATCGCCTTGACAGAGAAATGCCGCAGGTTCACCGTCCTCGATGATTCTCGCAATCTCTTCGGCTGAAAGCCGCCAGTTCATAGGCTGAGCGATAAATCCGGATAAGGCGCAGGCATAGTAGACTTCGAAGTACTCGATGCTGTTCATAGACAAGACAGCAACTCTATCTCCTTTTTTCACCCCTGCGCTGGCCAGGCCGTTAGCCAGTTTGATCACTCGCGCCAGTAACTCTGAAAATGTGACTCGCCGATCAGTAGGCGCATCGATAACGGCGGTTCGGTTGGGTTCGAGCAGGGCCCATTTTTTGATGGCATCGGTAAGGTTCAATGGATCAACTCAACTGTGGGTAGGGTGTTTCGAATTCGGGCATGGTCATCCTGCTGGGCCACAAAAATTGCAGACTGCACTTTTTGATAAGCCAGTTGCCGTCTACTTTTTGATATTGTTCATCGTATAAACCGAACCAGACAATGGGCTGGTCTTCCGGGGAAGTGGTCGTGACCACATCAATCAGGTAGGAGCGACCGACAGCAGAATCTGGTCCGGTCATGTCGATATAGTGATTGGTAATATGATGCATGGCACTGAATTGATCCTGCGCATCGAACACATCGTGATAGTTGGTCCTGATGGTTTCCCGGCCTTCCCAGTTGCCGTATTCCGGGCCGAATTCACAAACTGCGTCTTCGGTGAAAAGGTTTGCCAGCGCGTCGATCTGACCGCTATCCATCAGGTGAGAATAGAGCTGTTTCAGTTTGCGAATCTTCTCCTTGTCCAGTAGTTGGCGGAGTTCCTGGATCTCGTCACTGGTGAATTGCGTCAATGTGCTTTCCTCTTTTTGTTGGATGCATGATTAGCCCTGGACGCTGGAGTATAGCGAGGTTTTACGGAAAAAGTGATGCTGACTACAACAAGCTGGACAGGCCGCCACCCGGTGGCATACATTGAACGGCTTGTTCCCGCTGTCCGCAACGGGTCAGAAGCAAAGTAATCCAGGAGAAGTAAATGCCAGCCACGAAAGTATTGATTGTGAGCAAAGGACACGCCTATAACCATGACGCCTTCCTGGCGATGTTTGAAGAAGACGAAGAAGTCACAACAACGCTGGTCGAACAACCAGCCGCTCAGGTCATTTTGCGACCTGAAAACGTCGATCAATATGATGCCATTTTGTTTTACGACATGTCCGGGATACCGAATATTGGATTGCTCCATGATGGGGCTATGGATACGGGTAGACCAACTGCAGATTATGAGAAGTCCATGGTTGCGTTGCTGGAAAGTGGCAAGGGCATTGTCCTGCTTAATCACGGTACCGTGTCCTGGCCGGATTGGCCCTTGTGGCGTGAAATACATGGTTCGTCTTTCATGTTGAGTGCCGGCGAAGTCTTCGGTGATTCGGTGCCGGGGTCCGGTTATCGCGGTGGCCACGGCCCGCACCCTAATCCGACTTTCACGCTGACCCCGGTAGACCCAGGCCATCCGGTGACGGCTGGACTGGAAGATGGCTTTTCACTGACTGATGAAATCTACATCAAGTCGTCGAACTTCGAAGCAGGGGTATTGCCATTAATGCGCAGTGATTACGACTATGTTGCGAGCAATTTTACAGCTCCCCCGTTGGCCTCGCCGGAGGAGCAGGAGACCTGGGAGCATCCGCAGGGAAGCAATCTGGTCGTGTGGGCCAATGCCGCACGAAATTCTCCGGTTGTTGCCTCTGATATCGGAGACAGTCCTGAGGCGTTTGGTCACCCTGACTTCAGAAGGCTGCTCAAGAACGCGTTACAGTGGGTTGCCAGCAGTGATGCGAGGGCCTGGGCTGCTGCAAGAAATCAATGAAGCAGCTTAGCTGGCAAGCGCCCTGCGTTCATCTCGCCGATCAAAAGCTGCTCTGATTCTCGACAATCGCGCTGAAGAGATGGGGTAACGCCAGATGACGAGTACAGCGGTTGCATAGAACAACCACGGCGGTAACACATAAACCAACGACAGGGCGCGAATTTCTTCCGGGCCATTGGTGTCATTAGGATCGAAACCCAGGTATTGCAGTAACGACAGGGCCACACCCAGGGCCATGGCAGTCACCAATTTCTGGCCAAGTGACCAGACCGCGATGTAAGACCCGGCGATATTCTCGCTGGAGCGCCGCGACGCTACCTCAATAACATCTGCCTTCATCGACATGGACAGTGCGCCAAAATTTCCACCGGCTATGCCGTACAGGGCAAGGCAGATAAAGAATCCCCATAGATCTCCGGCGCCCAATAAAAGGAAACTCGGAGTCACGATCACGAACAAAATACCTCCGATAATCCAGGTGGGTTTCTTGCCGATACGCTGGGCAATCCAGACCCAGAAGGGCAGCGAAATAATGTTTGCGCCAAAGTATCCAAGCAGAATTGCCTGGGTTTGTCCTTCTGCTTCGACCACATAGGTGGCGAACAACATGAAAGTGGCAGATCCCCAGCCAGTACCCAGCGACATCAGCATAAATCCAAAGAACAGCAGCATAAATGAGCCATTGCTGAACATGGTTTTCGCATGTTTGAGTATGGGTGTTTTTGGGCGAGGGTAAGCTTCTCGCTCCGGAATTTTCCAAAGGGTGATGCTGATCAGTACGGGCAGTGCGACCAGTGCCATTGAACCGATAATCGTCAGGCCTTCCCTGGGCAGGCTGCCATAGCCTGTGAATTCTCCCGCCAGAACGGGAACCGTCAGCACGCTGACATTGCCGAGAAATCCGAATGCCTGCCGCCAGCCTGTGATGCGAGTTCGTTCATTATAATTGTCGGAGAGTTCAGCGCCCCAGGCGTAGTAGGGTATGTTGATCATGGTCCAGCCCAGCCAGAGCAGGACGGACCATAAGAGCAGATGCCAGTTATCGATGGGTAAATCATTGAGGACGGTCGGATTGAAAAGCTGGAAAGCAGAAAACATCATGAAAAGGGCGCCGCCAGCCATCCAGGGCTTTCGGCGACCAAACTTACCCGGTGTTCTGTCGCTGAGAAAACCGATGAGGGGGTCGGTCACCACATCTGAAATTCGGGCCAGCATCAAAATGAGGCCAACCTCAGCGAGATCCAAACCAAAATCTTTGGAGTAAACAAAGGGTAGATACAGGCCCACCGGAATCGAGCCCAGGTAGACGGCATATTCCGGCAGTGCAAACAACATCAGCGTAGATCGCGTTAAGGGTTTTGCCGGTTCAGCTTTAGACATCCGCACAGGCTACGGGTAACGTCAGGAAAAGACCAGTCAATGGTTTGAGAAAATGAAGCCATAAAGGTAGCGTTCATACCTGATTGCCAAGGCAGCCAATGACTCTGCCCGGGGGCGGATTGTTGTTCCTTAGCCCGGTTTAAGCCAACAGTCGCTTGCGCAGATGCGCTTCTTCTGTCGATGAAATACCAATGGCTTCAAGGTAGCCATGGATGCCGCCATAGTGCTCATCAATTTCCTGGAAAGCACCCTGCAGGTATTCAGCGCGAACTCCTGACATTATTTTGATAATTTCTTCATTAATTTTTATGGACTTACCCTGTTGTTTCAGATCTTCTTCCATGCGTTGGCGCATGCGCACAGCCAGCTCGGTGGCTTCGTTGCTCACCAGGTAATCGTGCATGACGGTATCCCAGTCCACCCCCAGCAATGTCAGTATCAGTGCGGCGCCAAAACCTGTTCTGTCCTTGCCCGCAGAACAATGTAATAAAAATCCCCGGTCTGCGTTGACGAGTTCACGCATCAATTCTTTATAGGCTTCAACGTGATCCCTGGCGATTTCCCGTGTGACGCGTTCCATAAATTCGATGAAGTCTTCCGCTGTGGGTCGCCTGTCCTCTATGGACTCCTGAAATTGCGTGGAACTACCTGGCCAGATGGGTATGTGAACCCGACATTCGAACGGCTTGCCGATTGGCGGCGGTGTGTTTTCGACCTCTTCGAATCCGCGCAGATCGCAGATCACGCCAATATCCAGGGCTGCAAAATCACTGAAGGCATGTTCCGGGATTTCGGCCATATTGCCGCAGCGAAACAGCAGACCGCGTCGGACCTGTTTGCCGGTTGTTGTGGTGTAACCGCCAAAATCCCGCAGGTTAACGCTGCCTTCTATATTGATAAATCGGTGCTGTTTCATGTTGTTGGATAGGTCAATGCGAACAATTCGTAAGGTAACAGTTTTCCGCACAGGTTTAGACAGAGATCAGTTAAGTTGTTCGGACACCAACACCCGTCGTGATCGCCTGCTTGTTGAGTGGTTCCATTTAACGGTTTTGTTTAGCGGCTTTCTCCGCTTCATCTTTCGCGATCTCGTTACCGATGGCTTGTTCAACCTTCACCATATACTGATCGTGATGAGCAGCCGCCCAGTTGTAGCTTGCCGTGCGGTGATCGTTGCTACTCTGGAAAACAGGCGCGACATAGCGCGCAAATAACTCGTAACTTCGCTTCGTTTCTTGCCAGTCCGCCCAATTGTGCGCCATCTGCAGGAAGGTGCCGAATCCTCCGGATTGTTCCTCCAGCCTGTGCAATTGGGCAATCGCATCATCCGGGGTACCAATAACCGCAAGTCCGCTTTCTATCAGCGCTTGTGCCGGATCCTGGCCATCAGGTGCAATGGGTAATGCCGCAACATCCTTAAAGTAAGTGATCCATTCATCCAGACCATGGCGCACGTTTATCATGGCTTGTTCCCTTGATTCGGCGATGTGCATGGGACCCACCAGGGACCAGGTTGAGCGATCAATCGGCTGGTTATACTCTTTTGCCTTGCGCTCGTAAATTTCCCAATTCACCGCCAAGGCATTAAATCCTCCGGCGGTCGTCGCGCCCACTGAGAGCAAGCCCAGGCCGTGAATACCTGCAGCTCTCGCGCCGGCGGGGGAGACCTGGGAGGCCACCGCCATCTCAATGTGTGGTTTGGTATAACTCTGCAATTGCAGCTTCGCGTCGTTGAGTTCGAACCAGTCTGTCTTGCGGGTAACTGCTTCTCCGCGTAGTAACGGCACGAGCACCTCAATTGCCTCCAGCATCATGTCTCGTTGCAGAACTGAATCTATGCCCAACATGTGCGCGTCGGATGGCAGGGCACCAGGGCCGACACCAAAGGCAACGCGACCCCGGGTCATGTGATCGAGTTGCATGATTCGATCCGCCAGGATAAACGGGTGGTGAAATGTCAAAGAGGAAACGCCCGTGCCCAGCTTGATGTGCTTCGTCTGGGCCGCAGCATTAGCAATAAAGAGCTCAGGGGACGCGATGATTTCCATACCGCCGGAATGATGTTCGCCAATCCATGCATAGTCATAGCCCAACTCATCGAGATAGATGACAAGTTGCAGGTCCCTATCCAGTGCAAGTGTGGGGTTTTCCCTCAGGCTATGGAATGGCGCAAGAAAGACGCCGAATTTCAGGTCATTCATTGACTGGGCTCTTGGAATGTCTGGTAAGAACGAATTATACATGGACGATGAGTCAATCGTTGCCCCTGCAGCGTGGCTGAAACCGACCGGCTGTTACGATAAGCTTCGTTTCTTTTTGTCGAGGCGATTATGAAGACGACTGCAGATATCAGTGACAAGATTACAACTGAGTTTGTCGATGCCAATGGGCTTCGGTTTGAAGTTGACAAGTGCGGCGATCAGTCAGCCAGGAAACTTGCTATCTGCCTGCACGGATTTCCGGAACATTCTGTTTCATGGCGCCATCAGCTGCCAATGTTGGCTGACCTTGGCTACAAAGTCTGGGCACCGAACATGCGTGGATACGGAAATTCTTCGGTGCCACCATTAAAAGAAGACTATGCCATTGAGAACCTCATGGCGGATGTGGGAGCCCTGATTGATGCCGCGGAATGCGACGAGACCGTGCTCATCGCCCATGATTGGGGCGCCGTTATTGCCTGGTACTTCGCCATGCGAAAGATCCGGCCGCTGGCAAATCTTATTATTTGCAATGTGCCTCATCCGGGCCCGACCCGGAACGCCATTGGTTGGGAGCAGCTGAAAAAGTCATGGTATGTCTTGTTCTTTCAGATTCCGGCATTACCCGAGTGGCTGATTGGGCGTCGGGGCGATGCCATGGGTGAGATGATCAGGCAGTCCAGTGCCCGACCAGAATTGTTTACAGATGAAGTGATAGAGATCTATTCGGAAAATGCACGGCGCCCCGGCGGCATGACCGCAATGATTAACTATTACCGTGCCATGTTTGGACGTGGCGGCGGTAGCAAACGGCAGCAGGATTTGGGTTTGCCAATTATCGAAACACCCACTCTGATGTGTTGGGGTGAAGATGATATGGCGCTGACTATCGAGACCACCTTTGGCACAGAAAAATGGGTGAATGATTTGACGATTCGATATCTTCCGAGAATCTCTCACTGGGTTCAGCAGGATGCACCCGTTGAGGTCAATGCCATGATGGAGGCCTTCTTAACGGGAGAGCAGGTTCCGTACATGTTGTGGGAATCGAAGCTGGTTGCAGAAAAACCAGTCTAACGAGACAAATGAGTGGCGAACACTCGATCTCTCGTGCCATCGTTAATTTCCCCTTTGAGCCAGCGGTTAACTGCGGTTAAAAGCGATGTCTCTATTGGCATCATGTACGCTTTTTCCTGAAGGTTAAGCGTTTTACCCGGCATGGTGGCGCAGAGTTCAGGGTGCCGGGCTACCTGCAGCTGTACTTCAATCGCATCGGTAATCATCAGGTCAGCTCTGCCGGTAATGATCTCGTCAAAGATAGTCCGGTTATTCCGGTGCAGCCGAATTGAAGCCCGGGTGATCTTGCGATTAACGAATTTTTCGTTGGTCCCGCCGGGGTTAACAATCAGCGACACGCCAATTTGATCAATCCGGTCAATGGTATTGAATTCCTGTGATCGCGAACACAGACTGATCGGTGTCTTGCCACCTGTGTGGTAAGGAATCGAAAAGAGTGCTTCCCGCGCCCGCGTCTTCGTGAGCGAAACTCCACTCATCGCAATATCAAATTGTCCCGCGGCGAGATCTTGCATCAGCGTTGGCCAGCTCGTTTGAACGAACATCGGCGTTGAATCCAGTGCATCTGCGAGATCCCGGGCAAGGTCAATATCGATCCCCTCGAAACCGCCATCAACTGACGCCATTGAGAAGGGCGCATAGTCACCTGTCGTGCCGATTCGAAGGCGCTTGCTGTGTTTTATCTGGGTCAGTCTGTCGGGATAGGTCGTGATTGCCTGCAACGCTTCAACAATGTTGTTTTTTTGGTCAATCGAGAGACAGTCAACGGTCGGCTGAAAACTATGATTGATATTGTCCTTGTGAGCAGAATCAGTGTCGACCAAATGAGCAGTGATTTCCCGGCCCAGGCTGATGAGCTTTGGCCGGATGATGTTTGCAAGGTCATCTGCGGTGTTGGGTGCACCCGCAATTCGCCATCGCGTAAACCAGCAAGATTGAATGTCCTTTGCCGCTTCTATCTGCGCGGTGAAGAACGATTCGCTGGCATCCACATTAATCGAATAGACCAGGCCATCCGAGATTGCTCTGTCGATAACGATCTTTTCGCGGTCCAAATCCTCAATCGGTAATTGATGAACCCATTTATAAGCGGCGACCGGTTTCATTAATAACAGACGTTCTGTGATCAGTCGGTATAGCTCAGCGTCAGCCTGTACAAATGCGGGTGACAATAAAGCAACCAAAAAAATGAATTTCACCATGCAACTAATCGTTTTCGAAGAGTTCGTATTTTTTCATGTAACCGCGCAGTTGATGATAAGTAACTCCTAATGTTTCAGCTGTTTTCTTTTGATTAAACTGCGAGTTGGCCAGGGCCTGTTGGATGAGATCAATTTCGAATTCCTGAACGGTCTGTTTGAAATCAATCGGGAAATCGGCGACGGCTGCACCGGCAGCTGAACCCGGGCTTTTGACACCTGGACTGATCCCAGACAGGGGCCTGAAGACTGAATCAAATGGGTCCAGCGTAATGATATCGATGGCTGCCCCGTCATTTTCGGCTCGATAAACACTCCGTTCGACCACGTTTTTCAGCTCTCTGATATTGCCTGGCCAGTGATGGTTGGTAAGAACTTTGAGCGCTTGTTCAGAGAAACCCGTGAAATACTCAAGGCCGAGATCACTCGCCATATTGACTGCAAAATGTTCTGCGAGCAGGTGGATGTCCTCAAAGCGAGCGCGCAGCGGTGGTAGGGTAATGACATCGAAAGCGAGACGATCAAGCAGGTCCTCACGGAATTTCCCTTCCGCCGCAAGCCCGGGTAAATCGACGTTGGTTGCTGCGATGAGTCGTACGTTTGTCTGCAAGGTTTTACTGCCGCCGACACGCTCGTATTCTCCGTATTCAATAACGCGTAACAATTTTTCCTGAACCAGCGGAGAAGTATTTGCCAGTTCATCGAGAAACAGGGTGCCTTTATCTGCTCGTTCAAAACGGCCACGATGCATCCGGGTTGCCCCTGTGAACGCACCGGCGTCGTGCCCGAACAGTTCGGTCTCCAGCAGTGATTCACTGATCGCAGCGCAGTTCATCTTGACGTACTCCTGGTCCCAGCGAGGGGACAGGTAGTGCAAGCGCGCTGCGATCAATTCTTTACCGGTTCCACGCTCGCCGACAATGAGTGCCGGTTTGTCCAGTGGCGCTAACTGCGAGACCCGGTCGAGTACTTCCAGGAAAGCGGGCGCTTCTCCCAATAGGTGTTCAGCGTGTTGTCTATCGTTCATAGTTGTCAATTGTGGCTTATCGGGGTGGATTATTTCACTAATTGTTAGCCAGATTCACTAATAATTTTTCACTAAATGATGGTCAAACAGGACGATATCTAGTTAAGGTTAATAAAAACAATGAGTTACATGGATATGGGAAGTTGGCACAGAAAGTGGATTACATAGACCACACTGACAAAGTCATCAGTCCAAATAGAGGTTACAAGTAATGGGAATTTTTTCGAGATTTACCGACATTATCAACTCCAATATCAATTCCATACTGGATAAGGCGGAAGATCCTGAGAAAATGGTTCGCCTGATCATCCAGGAGATGGAAGAAACGCTGGTTGAAGTGAGGACGCAGTCCGCCAAGCTCATCGCAGACAAGAAGGAGCTCAACCGACGCGCGGTGCGGCTGCACCGCGAGGTAGAAGATTGGGAAAGCAAGGCCGAAATTGCGTTGAATAAAGAACGTGAAGATCTGGCACGAGCCGCCCTGAAAGAGAAATCTGCTGCCGAGGAAGCAACCATGGTGATCGAAACGGACCTTGAGGTCATCGATCATAATCTGGAAAAACTTTCCAGTGACATAGGCCAGCTGCAGCAAAAACTCGTCGATGCCAAGACCAGACAAAAAGCGCTGATCGTTCGCGGCAGAACCGCGCAGACCCGAATCGGTGTAAGGCGGCAGATCCATGATGTTGATATCGATGAGGCAATGGGCCGATTTGATCGATATGAACGACGCATCGACGATCTGGAAGGCGAGATTGAAGCTTACGATCTGGGCCAGAGAACGCTTTTGGATGAGATTTCTGACCTGGAAGATGATGAGAAGGTTGATGATGAATTAGCCCGATTAAAAGCTAAAATGTCCGAGTCTCAAAGCGAGTCTGAATAACTAATTGGGGTGAGCAATGGAAGGTGTTGTCGTGGCTTTTTTTGTACCGGTAGTTGTATTTCTGATAGTGGTCGCTCCGATTTGGATAGTGCTCCACTACAAGTCCAAGGCCAATGTGGTGAATGGCTTGTCTTCCGGTGAGCGAGTCGAACTCGATGAGATGATCGAAGTCGCCAACAAGATGGCGGCTCGAATTGAAACGCTGGAATCTATACTGGATGTAGAAAGCCCCGAATGGCGGGAAAAGCAGTCAGAAGCCTAGTAACGCGATTGAGAGGGGCCACAGAGTGAGCAAAGACAAGCGAGAGGCGGAGCGGACTGCCAGGAGAGCATCGAGGTTAGCAGAGAGAGCCGAGGAGCGCGCCAGAAGGAAAGAACGTCACGCAGAGCGAGCATCAGAACGTGCCGAACGACTGGCGGAAAGAGTGCAGAAACGTCCCAGAAGAGAACGAGATCTCGATCAATCCATCGAAGACCTGGTAGATGAGGTCACCCAGAAAGCGGAAGCATGGATTGACGAACAAACCCAGCGGTTATTCGATTCACCGGATGAAGAACGGGAAATCAAACGCGCCCAGGGTCAGGCAAAACGCGCACAGCGAGCCGCTGCCAAAGCAAGGGAGAACGCAGATCGAGCCGAGCGGGCAGCAGAGGATCTATCTGATCTGGGTGATGCTATCAGTGAAGAACTGGATGAAGAATTCGATATGGGCTCCCGATCTACTCGGTCAGCGCGTAAAGCCAGAAAGAAAGCGAGAAATCGCGGTTACCGCTATTCTCACAGCTGGCGTGGCTTTGATTGGGGACATGACTACGGCGGTTCCCGGGCCCGGGCTCGAAAACGCCGCAGCGCTCATCTCTATCGGGACCGCCAACGTAAAAAGATTTGCGGAGTCTGCGCGGGCGCAGCTGACTATTTCGGCAGGCCCACCTGGGAGATCAGGTTATATGCGGTACTGGGATTGATTTTTATTCCCTCGGTCACCATTCCAAGCTACTTCATTATGTATTTTCTGATGGACGATAAACCCCTGTTCCGTAGGGTTACTGATCGATTTGAAGAAACGATAGACAGACGGCGTCGTGATCGTAATGATGGTCACAGCGAGCCACGAGGTGACGCCAAAAAGGCGAAGGAGCCAGGCATGGACAATCCGGTCATGAATAATGTTCAGACCATGAAGGTTGCCAAGGAAAAGTTTTCAGACATAGAGCAGCGTCTCCGGGAAATGGAATCTCATGTCACTTCTTCTCGATTCGAGCTACAGCGTGAATTGAAAAAAATCTCTGGAGAGGATTGATTTATGTCGATCGAGATAAGAGAAGTGTGCCGGTTTGACCAGGTTCGATTCAGGGGGCCGGGCACGTTGAAAATCTCCCAGACAGATCGAGAGGCACTGACAATTCATGCGCCCGCTTACGTGATGCAGGACATAGTTGCAGAAGTCAGACGCGGCGTGCTGCATGTGGGTTACAAAAGCCCGAAGATCACCCGGCTGAGAGTATTGAAGGAAGTGATCTCCTACGATCTGAACATGAAAGACATTCGCAGCATCACCGTTACCGGCCCTGGCAACGTTATCGTGCCGGATCTTGACAACGATACTGTCCGTATCGAAATAAACGGTACCGGTAACGTGAGACTTGAACATCTCACGGCAGATAATTTCCGTACCACCATTCACGGCTCGGGTAGTGTCAGGGTCACTGGTGATGTTGAAACTCAAACTGTGAACATCAACGGCTCTGGCAGCTACGAAGCGGATCATATGGTCAGTGATTTTGCGCAGGTGACCATTAACGGTTCCGGCGAGATTGCTGTATCGGTCACCGATGAACTAAGCGTCGTTATCAATGGTAGCGGCCACGTGACCTATAACGGATTCCCGGATGTTTCCAAGGTGATTTCCGGGTGTGGCACCTTGGTTCGCCGCCGCAGGGATAAAGATCACAAGGATCGAGGAGAAGATCATGGCTAGTCCAATGTGGGTTGCAATCGGAGCGATCGCCATCTGCGCGATTATTGGAAGAACGGTTGTAAAGATTATTTCTGCATCGAATTCTAGTGGAAAGTTCAGTACCCGAGCCGATGATCTGGAAGAACAGGTAAATGATCTGGCACATGATCTAACCGATGCGCGCCAGCGCATTGAAGTGTTGGAGAAGATCGTCACAGATCAAAAGTATGATCTGGGCCGTGAGATTGACGACCTCGCGGCGGGAACATAGCGGCGATGACAAAACTATCTTCTTAATCAGAGGTTCCCTGGTCCCCGGTGTTAAACAGAAACACGAATTGGTGATTTGTGGCGGCAGAGGGTGTTGTCTCACTGTAGTCTGAATCAGCCGCATGGATTAAAGATTGCCAGAAGCAATAGGCAGGTTTGTTACTTGCCAGAACACACACTCTCCAATACCCACTGTGGTGCTGCCAGATTTTCTTGAGAGCCTGTCCGCCAATAGACCGTCTTCTATGGTCCTTGGTAATATAAAGTTCTGCGACTTCCATCAGGCTTCGACCGTTACGCGGGTCATGGTCCTGTCTGATCAGCAAAAACCCCGCTAGTTGGTTTTCTGAAAAAATGAAATAAGGATCCCTGGCAGTGTCCTGCCAATAGGCATCCAGGTAGGGATACTGGAAACGGCCGTCGACTGACTGGATATCGTCATTGTAGGCAGATAGCTCCCCAAGGTAGTCCTGTATCAAGAGATCCAGCAGACCTTTTTTGGAAACATCGACAATCTGGAGTTCCATATCAGTCACTTCGAGCTGCCAGCACGCGGTCTGGATAGTCGCTGAACAGCCCATCAACCTCCCAGGCCATCATTTTTTGAATATCAGCCGGATTGTTAACTGTGTACACCAGCAGGCGATAACCCTTTTCGTGAGCCTCATCGACTAATCCCTGGGTAACATCCTTCAGGTCAAAGTTAACCGACCAGGCTTCAAGATTCGCCGCGCGTTGCCACTGGTCCGGGAGCAGTTTCCCGAAAAGAGCACCTCGCAAAAAAGTGGGGTCCGCCAAACTGAGTTCCGCGTGATCAAAAGAAGAAATCAGAAAATCGCCAGGCGTCCACCCCCGGGTGCAGTAGTCGCTTAGCAGATCGCAGGTTGCCTCGGCGGTGTTCTGGCCTTTCAGTTCGATATTGATACCACAGCGATGGTCCACCAGATCAATGATTTCGTTAAGCGTCGGAATCTGCGCGCCGTTACCCGCATCGAGCGATCGGAGTTGTTCAAAAGACAACTGGGCGACCTCGCCGGTGCCATTGGTGGTTCTGTCTACTTTTTTGTCATGAATGACTATAAGCTCGCTGCCGGCGAGGTAGACGTCCAATTCCACCCAGTCACAGCCCAGTTCGATGGCATACTCGAACGATGGCCAGGTGTTTTCGGGCCGGTGACCCTTGGCGCCACGATGGCCAATGCATATTGGTGACCCCATTGTGTGTTCCTTCGCTTCAATGTAATTACTATACCCCGTACAATTACCCAATGAGTTATCAAGTCCTTGCCAGGAAATATCGCCCCGCCTCCTTTGAAGATCTGGAAGGACAGGCACATGTCCTTCAGGCGCTCGTCAATGCGCTCGACAACGAAAGGTTACATCACGCTTACCTGTTTACCGGCACGAGGGGTGTCGGCAAGACGACGATTGCCCGAATTCTGGCCCGGTGCCTAAACTGTGAAAAAGGCATTACCTCGAAGCCCTGCGGCCAATGCAGCAGCTGCGTGGAGATTACCGAAGGGCGCAGTATCGACCTGATTGAAGTAGACGCGGCATCCCGCACGGGCGTGGATGATATGCGGGAACTGCTTGATAACGTTCAGTACATGCCCACCGTCAGTCGGTTCAAGATCTATTTGATCGACGAAGTGCATATGTTGTCAAAGAGCAGCTTTAACGCCATGCTCAAGACTCTGGAAGAGCCGCCCGAGCACGTGAAGTTTCTCTTTGCGACAACAGATCCGAAAAAACTGCCCATCACGGTACTGTCACGCTGCCTGCAGTTTAATTTGAAGAACCTGTCACCTGAACAAATTGTGCGATATCTGGGGACCGTGCTACCCAGGGAAGCTATTGAGTTCGATGAATCCGCCCTGTGGCAATTGGCTCATGCTGCCGATGGCAGCATGAGAGATGCGCTCAGTCTCACTGACCAGGCGATCTCCTTCGGTAACAACGAGGTCCGAGATGCACAGGTAAAGGAAATGCTGGGTTCGATTGATCAGAGCCAGGTGTTTGATCTGCTCGACGCTATCGCCCGTGAGGATGGCGCAGGGCTATTGGAGAAAATCTCCACCCAGGCCGAATTTTCTCCTGACTATGTGGCGTTGCTCAATGATATTCTGGCCGTTCTGCACCGTGTTGCGATTGCTCACGCCGTGCCGGAGGCCGTTGATAATGCACAGGGCGATAAGGAATTGGTCTTGACCGCGGCAGATCAGATTTCCCGGGAACATGTGCAACTGCTGTATCAGATCGGCTTGATCGGTCAGAGAGACTTACCCCTGGCACCCATGCCTCGAATTGGATTCGAGATGGTCCTGTTGCGCATGATGTCCTTTGCGCCAGAAGGTAGCGAGGGGAAGAAGCCTGAGAAAATTCAGCGCGGCGGAGCGTCGGCTGAGATTACAGCGACAGCCTCCAATCAGCAGAAATCTGCTCAGGAGCCTGTCTCGAAAACAGTCCTGGAACCTGTCTCAAAAACAGTCCCGGAAACAGTCCCGGAAACAGTCCCCAAAACAGTAAGTGCATCACCGATTGCCGGTCTGCTTTCCGCCATCAACGGCGAAAATGTACAGCCGATGACTTCAGAGAAGGATCGGATCGCCGAAACTAACCCGCGCCAGGAGGCGCCGACAGAGGCGTTGCCTGTGGCACCAGCATTTTCGCCAGAGAACTGGTCATCGATAATTGACATGCTTGCGCTAACCGGCGTAACCAAGACTCTGGCCGCAAATTGCCAGCTGGCGTCAACCGGCAACGGGCGTTGCCTGCTCAAGCTGGGTGAGCACCATGCAAGCCTCTGGAATGCCAGCCATGAAAGTCGAATCGAACAGGCACTGACCCGTCTTTACGGTAATGAAATAAAAGTAGCGATTGAAGTCGGTAGCACGGATGTGGAAACTCCTGCGCAGAAAACTGAACGTCGAAATGACGAAAGTCAGGCCCAGGCGATCATCGATATCGAAGCAGATCAGCATGTGAGAGAACTCATCGACAATTTTAATGGGAAACTGGATCCGTCAAGCATCGCGCCGCTTGGCAGGGTAGGAGATTAGTATGGCATTGGGAGACATGGGCGATCTGATGAAGCAAGCCCAGCAGATGCAGGACAAGGTTGGTAAGCTCCAGCAGGAAATTGCCAATACTGAGGTGACCGGAGAAGCGGGCGCGGGACTCGTCAAGATATTGATGACAGGCAGACACGATGTGAAGAAGGTTCATATCGACGATAGTCTCTTGACCGAACAAAAAGAGATTCTAGAAGATCTTATCGCGGCAGCTATGAATGATGCGGTCAGGCGAGCTGAAAAAACCCAGCAGGAAAAAATGTCTGAGTTGACTGCAGGAATACCATTGCCCCCCGGGTTCAAGTTGCCGTTTTCCTAATGAAACAAGAGTCATTGCTCGATCAGGTTATCGAGGCTTTTCGGTGTCTACCCGGTGTTGGCCCAAAGAGTGCCCAGCGAATGCTACTGTATCTGCTCGAACGGGACCGAGATGGCGGCCGGCAGCTGGCTTCTGTACTTAACGAGGCGATGCAAAAAATCGGCAACTGTCGGACCTGCCGCAATCTGACGGAAGCCCCGATATGTGGCATCTGCAGCGACAAAGGGCGTGAATCAACGGTCCTGTGTGTGGTGGAAACACCGGCTGATGTGATTGCCATTGAGCAATCGGCAAGTTTTCGGGGTCAGTATTTTGTCCTGATGGGGACCTTGTCGCCGATCGAAGGTCGCGGTCCCCAGGAAATTGGCGTCCAGCAGCTGGTCAATCGATGCCAATCAGGGATCAATGAAGTCATTATCGCTGTTTCTTCAACGGTCGAGGGTGAAGCGACAGCTCATTATATTGCTGAGGCGTTGAAATCGCTGTCAGTGACTGTCTCAAGAATCGCCCAGGGTATACCCCTGGGCGGTGAGCTTGAGTTCGTGGACGGTGGCACTTTGTCACATGCAATAGAAGGCCGTACGATTGTCTGAAATAACAACTGTTGATTATAGTTACGTGGATAAAGCCGAGCAGCTGCGTGCGGTAGTGGATGCCTGCCGTGAGGTTTCGGTAATCGCACTGGATACCGAGTTTGCTCGATTTAACACCTATTACCCCATCGTTGGATTGATCCAGATTTACACCGGCGAGCAGTGTTTCCTGATAGACCCGGTGACCATCGGGAATATCGACGAACTGATCCCTGTCATGACCGATTCATCATTGCTCAAGGTACTTCATGCCTGTTCTGAGGATATGGAGGTGTTCCAGAATTCGATCAGGGTGACGCCACAACCGGTTTATGACACCCAAATTGCCGGTGCGGCACTGGGCGTTGGTTTCTCGGTTGGCTATCAGGCGTTGGTTGAACACTACCTGTCTATCTCTCTGCCAAAAGATCAAACGCGATCTGACTGGCTGGCCAGACCCTTGACTTCGGAGCAATTGGACTATGCGGCACTCGATGTCATTCACCTGCTGCAAGTCTATAAAAAGCAATGTGTTGAATTGAGCAGTGGCCCAAAATTACAGTGGATTGAGGCAGAATCAGCAGGTCTGGGAAAAGATATCCCGACCCAGATGGCGCCGGAGGACTGTTACAAAAAATTTAAGGGCTTGTGGCAATTGAATCGGCATCAGCTGAACCTGTTGAAGGTCTTGTGCGCATGGCGCGAAGTCACTGCAAGATCAGAGGATGTGCCGAAAAACCGGATCGTTGACCAAAAATCACTCATCTCGATCGTCAAGGACGGTATCAATACCAGGCAGGGTTTTCAAAATGTGGCCAATATGTCGCCACGCCAGGTAAGAAGGCACGGTGATGAGATACTGTTCCTGCAATCAGAGGCGAAACTGCTGCCCGAGCACGAATGCCCGGAACTCGTTGATCGGACTGATGCGCCGATTAACAACAAGAAGCTAAAGCGGCTGCGGGAGGTCGTTGAGCAAAAGGCGAAAATCTTGTCTGTCGCGCCTGAACTGTTGACCAAACGACGACATCTGGAAAAGCTCATCCGTTCTGAAGATGCGCAAGGCAAGTATTACCTGCCCAGTGAACTCGGTGGCTGGCGCGAACAGGTGATAGGGGAAGCCCTGTTGTCGGCGCTTGCAGACTCATGAAAATCATCTGTGATGTTTACAAAAGTGAAAGCAAGGAAAACTACTATCTTTACGTCAAATCAGAGGAAGGCCTTGACCGTGTGCCCGAAGAATTGCTTACACAGTTCGGAGAGATGGAAAAAGCGCTGAGCTTCATCCTGACTGAAAGCAGGCGATTGGGGAAGGAAGATCCCCTGGTCGTCATGGCGAATCTCCAGGCCAATGGTTACCATCTGCAACTACCACCGGCTGAAGATCGATTTCATGGCTGATTTCTGGAAAGAAAAGTCACTGTCTGAAATGTCCAGGGAGGAATGGGAATCGCTGTGCGATGGTTGCGCGCGATGTTGTCTGCACAAACTCGAAGATGAAGACTCCCAGGAGGTGCATTACACAGCGGTGGTATGCCGGTATCTGGATGAAAGTGTCTGCGCCTGCACCGAATATGCTGATCGAACCAAACTGGTGCCGGATTGTGTGCAGTTAACACCGGTCGGGGCCCTGGACTATAGCTGGCTGCCGTCGACCTGCGCCTACCGAATGATTGCTGATGGTCGGGACCTCGAATGGTGGCACCCACTTGTTTCCGGTTCCAGAGACACAGTCCATGAAGCAGGCATATCCGTTAAAGGTAAATGTGTTTCTGAACGACATGTGCATCCTGATAGTTATGAAGAACAAATCATCACCTGGGTAAAACAGTAGTGGATGAGTTCATCGGTCAATATGAGTATCTACTCGGCTGGATGGTGTATCTGGGCGCGTCGCTGGCGTTCTGCCTGTTTTGGTTGAAGCTGACATCGAATCTGAAACATGCGGGATGGCGAGACCTGTTGCGCGGAGTCGCTGTAGTCGTGATTTATACACCCTGGTATGTCAGTGAATCCCATGAACACTTTGCACCGGCAATCGTGGTTGTTCTTATGGACCTGCTGCTCGGTAGTACTGATAATGGCCTGGCGGGGTCTTTGGCGTTGCTGATAGCGACCGCAATAATGCTGGGTGCACTGATCACCAGGCGCCTATTATCGCCAAGAACGCCATAATAATGGCTGAGGGATACTTATTCGCAGGTCGCAGACCACTGGCATATTTCCCGGACAGACGTTATATTGCCGGACTTTTATCGCCTGAATTTTGGGAAGCCTTCTAAATGAAATTTTCGAGCACATCAACTTACATCGCCACGGAAGAACTACAGATGGCCGTTAACGCCGCTGTCTTACTGGAACGACCTTTACTGATTAAAGGTGAACCAGGAACCGGAAAAACCATGCTAGCCGAGGAAATTGCCGGTTCACTGGGCATGGAGCTGCTTTCCTGGCATATCAAATCAACCACCAAAGCCCAACAGGGTCTCTATGAATATGATGCGGTTTCGCGACTGCGCGATTCCCAGCTGGGTGACGAGCGCGTTCATGACATCAATAACTACATCGAAAAGGGAAAACTCTGGGAAGCATTTTCAGCTGACAAGAAAGTGGTTCTGTTGATTGATGAGATCGATAAAGCGGATATTGAGTTTCCGAACGATCTGTTGCTCGAACTGGACCGAATGGAATTTCATGTCTATGAAACGGGTGAAACCGTTAAGGCAATACATCGGCCGGTAATCGTTATTACCAGTAATAATGAGAAAGAACTGCCAGATGCATTCCTGCGTCGATGCTTCTTTCATTACATCCAGTTTCCCGACCGCGAGACTATGAAAAGCATTATTGATGTCCATCATCCCAAAATTAAACAGGACCTGGTCAAAGAGGCAATGGAGATTTTCTTTGATGTGCGAAAGGTGCCTGGCTTGAAGAAAAAGCCATCAACTTCAGAGCTCATTGACTGGTTGAAGCTGCTTATGGCTGATGATATTCCTGACGAGATTTTGACGAATAGAGACACATCGAAAGCGATTCCGCCGCTTTACGGCGCGCTGGTCAAGAACGAACAGGATGTGCAATTACTTGAGCGACTGGCCTTTATGAACAGAAGGCAAAGTAGCGGCAGTGCCAGCAAATAGTGCCAGCAAATAGTGCCAGCAACTAATGACAGTGGAATAGCAACCAAAGGGTAATATTCAAAAAATGCTGATCAATTTCTTTTTCACGCTCAAGAAGGCAAGAATTCCGGTGTCTATCACGGAATTGTTGCATTTACTCGATGTTCTGAAAGCTCGCCTGGTGTATGCGGATATTGATGAGTTTTACTATCTGAGTCGTATGGCGCTGGTCAAGGATGAGCGTCACTATGACAAATTCGATCGGGCATTTAGCAGCTACTTCAAAGGGTTGGATGATCTATCCAGCCTGCTGGCCTCGCTGATTCCAGATGAATTCCTTCGTCGCGAGTTTGAAAAGAGCTTAACAGCCGAAGAGTTGGAGAAGATCAAGTCACTGGGTGGCCTGGAAAAATTGATTGAAGCGTTCAAACGCGAAGTCGAGGAAGCAGCAAGAGGCGAGGGCAAGGAAAAAGATAAAGAAGGCAAGGGCGAAAATGGTCGCGGCGAACAAGGCAAGCAACGCGGTAAGAAAAAACGCGGTAAGCGTACCTGGGACCGTCGTGACTACAAGGCCTATGACGACAATGTAGAACTCGGTACACGGGGTATGAAGATCTCGCTAAGGCGTCTGCGCAAGCTTGCCCGCCAGGGTGCCGATGACGAGTTCGATATCAACAACACCATCGACAAGACAGCTAAAAATGGCGGCCTGTTGGATATCATCATGCGACCGGAACGCCGCAACACGGTGAAGGTGTTACTGCTTCTGGACAATGGCGGTTCCATGGATGCACACGTCAAAGTCTGCGAAGAACTGTTTTCGGCAGCGAGGTCCGAGTTCAAACACCTCGAAACCTACTATTTCCACAACTTCATCTACGATGGCCTATGGAAACAACATAACCGGCGTATGAGTGAACGGATAGATACCTTTGATATCCTTCACAAGTATACCCATGACTACAAGGTTATCTTTGTCGGTGATGCCACCATGGCGCCTTACGAAATCACCCACGCAGGGGGCTCGGTCGAGCATTGGAATGAAGAAGCAGGTGCTATCTGGATCCAGAGGATGAGCGACACTTTTGACAAGGTGATTTGGATCAATCCGACACCACACGATACCTGGGAGTATTCGACCTCTGTCGCATTGACGCAGAAGCTGGTCGAGGATCAGATGTATCCCCTGACGATTGCAGGCATTGAACAAGGTATGAACTACCTCTCCAAATAACGCGCAATCGGGTCGGATCCTTTGTTTAACAAACAAGGGTTTTATAAACAAGGGTATTCTGATCAAGGGTATGGTCATCTACACCATAAGTATCCCGCATGACCCAACCATCCTATGAAGATCTTGCAGTACAAATCGATGAGTGCATGCTCATCGATCGGTTTCGCATGCGGCGTGACTTAAAAAAGAAAAAGGCGCGCCCGAAGCTGGCAGAGGCCATTGAAAGATCGAAGCGCAGGGTACAAGCGCGGCGAGCCGACGTACCGAAAGTCACCTATCCTGAAATCCTGCCGGTGTCGCGCTGTGTCCAGGAGATCACCTCTGCCATAAATCAGCATCAGGTCATTATTGTCGCGGGAGAAACCGGCTCAGGAAAAACCACCCAGCTGCCAAAAATCTGCCTGGGCGCTGGTCGTGGTTTGTTTGGCTTGATTGGCCATACTCAGCCAAGGCGAGTCGCGGCAAGGACGATTGCTCATCGTCTCGCCGAGGAACTGTCTGTCACGGTGGGTGAACAAGTTGGTTACCAGGTCAGGTTTTTAGACCAGAGCAAATCGACGACGCTGGTCAAAGTCATGACCGATGGTGTGCTGTTGGCAGAGACGCAAAGCGATCGGTTTCTTGAGCGGTACGACACGATTATCATCGATGAGGCCCATGAAAGAAGCCTCAATATCGATTTCCTGCTGGGTTACCTCAAACGCATTTTACCCAGGCGTCCGGATCTGAAAATTATTATCACGTCAGCAACCATTGATGTGGACAGGTTTTCCCGGCACTTTGATCATGCACCGGTCATTGCGGTCACCGGTCGAACCTTCCCCGTTGACCTGCATTATCGTCCTGTCGATGAGCAGGCTGCAGATGATACCGATGAAACGATAAGTGCCATCCTTGCGGTATTGCGCGAAATCGAAACGTTACCCAAAGGCGATGTATTGATTTTTCTGCCGGGAGAGCGAGAGATTCGGGAGACAGCCAGGGAGATAAAAAACAAGGGCCCACAGGGATTTGAATTGCTGCCGCTGTATTCCAGGCTCAGTCTGGCAGAGCAGAACAAGGTATTTCAGCCACATGGACCTCGGCGGATTGTGCTGGCGACCAATGTTGCCGAAACATCCTTGACCGTGCCGGGGATCAAATATGTGATTGATCCGGGGCTGGCGAGGATATCCCGGTATAGCCTAAGGTCGAAAGTGCAGCAGTTGCCGATCGAAGCTATCTCCCAGGCCAGCGCTAATCAGCGCATGGGTCGTTGCGGCAGGCTCAGTGACGGTGTCTGTTTTCGGTTGTACTCCGAAGATGAATTTAATGATCGGGCGCAATTCACTGAACCTGAGATTCTTCGAACGAACCTGGCGGCTGTCATTTTGCAGATGCTGCAGTTAAAACTGGGCGATATTGCCCGGTTTCCTTTCCTTGAGAAGCCGAATCAAAAACAGGTGAACGACGGCTTTGCGTTGTTGCATGAACTCGGTGCGGTGGATGCCAACCGGGCCATCACGAGATTAGGCAGACAGCTGGCTCGTTTCCCCACTGATCTCAGGTTCGCCCGTATGTTGGTAGCAGCAGGCCAAATGGGTTGCCTGCATGAGTTGCTTATCATTACCAGTGCGCTGGCAGTCCAGGACCCGCGCGAGCGACCCTTCGATCATCAGCAGGCAGCAGATAAGGCGCATAAAATCTATTGGCATGAGAAATCCGATTTCCTGTCCCTGACAACTTTGTGGGAAGACTATGAGCGAAAAAGGCAGGATCTTGGTCAGAGTCAGCTTCGCAAGATGTGCAGACAAAATTTTCTTTCGTATAGCCGGATGCGTGAATGGCGTGAAATGCATCGGCAACTGTTGCTCATTTGCCGGGAACAGGGAATGCGAATAAACAGGAATCCGGCGGACTACAGCGCTGTCCATCGTGCCCTGTTGACAGGATTACTGGGTCAGGTTGCTCGGAAATCAGGCGAGCACGAATACCAGGGCGCCCGGAACCGAAAGCAATTCATTTTTCCGGGTTCGTCGCAGTTTTCCCGCAGTCCCCGGTGGATTCTGTCTGCAGAGCTGGTAGAAACCAGCCGGTTGTTTGCCAGATCGGTGGCCGAGATCGAAAGCCGCTGGATAGAGCCCCTGGCGGACCATTTGGTGGCTCGTACTCATCACGATCCCTATTTCGATGCCCAGCGTGGTCAGGTTATCGTCACCGAGGAAGTGACCTTGTATGGGATTGTCATCGTCGACAATCGCCTGGTCGACTTTGGTTCGGTTGATCCGTTCAATGCCCGGGAGATATTCATCGAGAAAGCCCTGGTGCAAGGTGAACTGCGTTCGCGAATGAAATTCTACCGGCATAACCAGAGATTGATTCGTGAAATAGAGCGAATGGAGTCAAAGGCCAGAAAACGGGACATCATGATCGAATCGAGGGCGCTGTTTGATTTTTACGAGCACAATCTACCGGCCAACGTTTCCAGTGAGGTGGATCTTCGAGCCTTTGTTGAAGTTGATCCGGCCAATACGGCGAACTTGTCGCTTTCAAAAGAAGAATTGATGCAACGCGAGGCGCAGTTGTCTGAGTCGCTTTATCCCAATCGGCTGGAGGTTGGCACGGCCAGTTTGATGCTTGACTACAAATTTGAACCTGGCAGCCAGGACGATGGCGTCAGTGTTGATGTTCCACTGGTCCTGCTAAACCAGGTGCCGAGGGCTCAGCTGGATTGGATTGTGCCGGGCTTGCTCAGGGAAAAGTGTCTGGCGCTGATCAAATCGCTGCCAAAGTCCATTCGCAAAAATTTTGTGCCAGCACCTGACATTGTTGAAAGAGTTCTGGAAGATCTTGAATTTGAGGGCCAGCCCCTTACCCAGGCGCTGGCGGATAGACTGTTCCGACTTACGGGCTACAAGGTTAATGCAGCCGATTTCCGGCAGGGCAACCTTGAAAATCACCTTTCTCTCAATATCAGGGTTGTGGATGACAAGGGCAAGTTGGTTGCCAGTGGGCGTGATCTGAACCTGCTGGTTGCGCAGCTCAGTGACCTTGTTGTGGACAGGATTAACGATAGACAGCGCCATGAAATTGAACAAAACGGCCTGGTCTCATGGAGTTTTGAGGATCTGCCGGAATTTGTGGAACTCAAGGAAGGTGGGGTGACGGTGACGATGTATCCGGCGTTGATAGACGAGCTTGATTCCGTTGCTATTTCGCTGGTGGAACATCGCCAAAAAGCAATTCGCTTGTCTGCTATGGGTTTGCTTCGGCTTATCCTGTTTCGTCTAAAGGATCAGCGAAAATACCTTTCTAAAAACATCCCAGGTTTTGAAAATTTCTCACTGTTTTACGCTACCCGGGGAAATCGGGCCGAATTGACAGAACACATCGTCAAAGCCGCTTTTTGTTACACCTTTATCGATAATCTACCGCTGGTTCGCAGTGCCGTGGAATTTGAACAGCGAATAGCCAGGAAACCGGAATTATTTCCAGCACTGGAAAAGATCGCTGGGACGACGGGTCTGGTGCTGCAGCTATCGCTTGAAGTTGAGGAGAAATTAAAGGACCTGAGGCATGCTGAGGCGGCTGCCGACATCAGGGATCAGCTCGATCGACTCATCCCGCAGGGTTTCCCATTCGGAGTACCTTTTGAATGGCTGCATCAGTACCCCAGGTATTTCCGGGCAATAAACCACCGGCTTGAGCGGCTGGCAGGGAATATCGAGAAAGATCAAACAAGCATGGCCGCAATCCACCGATGGTGGCAACGATTTGACGATGCCGATGAGGGATCTCTGGACAGCTTATCGACATTCCGCTGGATGCTGGAGGAGTACCGAATTTCTTTGTTCGCCCAGTCGATTGGGACTAGCATATCGGTGTCTGAAAAACGCCTTGCCAGGGAGTGGGAATCTGTCATGGGGTTACGATATTGAGTACTACGAACCTGAGAAGGCCGCTAGCCCTTGTCATAGCGTTATGTTTTGCTACATTTTGTTCTACCACGGCATTGGCAGATGGCCAGGATCCACTCGAAGGTCCTAATCGAACGATCCACAGCGTCAACTATTTCGCAGACAAGAAATTGATCATGCCGATTGCTAGAACTTACGTGAAAGTGATTCCAGAGCCAGCCAGATTTTCTATAGGCAACTTTTTTGGGAACCTTGCGGATCTGCGCGATGGCGTGAACAATCTACTGCAGGGTAAGCCCAAAGCAGCACTCAATGAACTCGGGCGGATCCTGGTCAATTCCACCATTGGCGTGGGTGGTTTGTTTGATCCGGCAAGCCGCATGGGTCTGGTTGATCACTATGAAGACTTTTCCCAGACCCTGGGCACCTGGGGAGTACCTCGAGGGCCTTACCTGGTTATCCCGCTTCTTGGACCCAGTAGTGTTCGGGATCTTGTCGGCAGGTTGGTAGACTTCAGAATCGACCCTGTTCGTTACTATTATCCAGTGAGTCATCGAAATATGCCCATTGCCCTTAGGCTGGTCGATCAGCGAGCTGGTTTACTGATTGCCGACAAGGTCGTCTTTGGTGACCGGTATATTTTCTATCGAGATGCCTATTTACAACGCAGAAACTACCTTGAAAATGATGGTGAGATAGACGACCTGTTTGATGATGAATTTTAAAAGGCCACTTGCAGCCAATCCTTCAATGGTGATCTAAAGAAGGTGCCGTAAATGTTTGTAATTACAGAGGTTTAGCGCTAAAGTCTGCCGCGCTTCCAGTCGGTTTGGGAGCGTAGGTAGAGGAATTGACGGAAAGACGACAAGTTCAACGTGGGTAACGATAAATATCAGTTGCTAATCATCTCGGGATCCGCGGAAGCTGAAGAAATGAAGCTTCGACTCGCGGAGAGCAACTTCGGCTCCGTCAATATCACTGATTACCACGACGCGCTGGATGCCACCCGTTCCGATATCCCCGACCTTATCCTGCTGACCAAACAGCCCGGTCAATCCTCGTTGTTGTTGCTGAACAAAATCCATCGCCAGTTTCCCCTGTTACCGATCGTCATGGTGGCGACCAATATCAGCGAGGAGGCGATGGTTGAACACATTGAGGCTGGCGCCACTGACTATATCTATTATGTCGGCGCTGAAAAGGAACTGCTTGGTTTCGTCGTACAGCAGAACCTGGAAAATCGGCTCAATATTGCAGCCGTCGAAGCCTCTGAACATACAATTTCACTGTTCAGGCAGCTCGAGCGTGATCAAAAGTCGGGATTCCGGGTCCAACAGGCGATGCTGCCAAAGTCGCCGACCTCGATCCGCGATTTGACGTTTAATCATCAGCTTTATCCCTCCATGATCATGAGCGGCGATTTCATTGACTATTTTGAATTGTTCGATGGCCGCGTGGCTTTTTACATTGCCGATGTGTCGGGGCATGGAGCCTCGAGTGCGTTTATCACGGTGCTTCTGAAAAGCCTTTCACGCCGTCTGCTGGATGAATTTCGAAAATTTGGTTCAACCGCAGAGATTCTGGTTTGGTTCAATGCTGAACTTTTACAGTGGAAACTTGAACAACATGTCACTATGTTTTTCGGCATCATCGACCAGGAAAATAGTCACCTGGAATACAGCAATGCGGCGCACTTCCCGGGTACAATTTTATGCCACGAGCAGGGCGCTAGTTTCTTGGAAATTGGCGGCCAACCTCTGGGATTGTATGCGGAACCGTCATATGAAACTCACCATGTCGTCTTACCCCAAAGTTACTCAATTGTGATGTTTTCCGACGGAGTGTTCGAAATTCTTCCCCAACAGACACTCGAAAGTAAGGAAGAACACCTGCTTTCGGTGGTAAAATGTGTAGCACGAGAGGATCGAAATTCCCTTGTTGATGAGTTAGTGGATGATTTAGGGGTCCTCACTGCCAGAACGATTCCCGATGACATTGCAGTGTTCACCGTGGCAAGTTCTGGCCGGCCGGGATAAGAAGTATGGGTAAGATATTATTTGCAGAGAAAAGCGGGATTCACGTGCTGAAATTTGTCGGCGACGTGAGATTAACGCTTGGCCCGACGATCTCCACTTTCCTTGAACAGCTAAGATCGTGTTCAGATTTCAGGTCGATGATCATCGATCTCACCGATACCGAAACCATAGATAGCACTGCGCTGGGCCTCATTGCGAAAATCTCTATTTGTACGCAAGAATCGTTCAATAGTACGACCACCATAGTATCGCCCCGGGGTGATGTGACGCGTGTGCTCAATAGCATGGCGATGGAACAGGTGTGTGTCATCAGTCACGATCAAATCTCTGATGAAACCGGATTGCGCGAACTGCCCCAGGAAATTGCCAGTGAAGACGTGCTGCGTGAGCAGGTACTAGAGGCCCATAAAGTATTAATGAGCCTTACCTCCGAAAATTATGAGAAATTCCAGGATCTCGTCGAAGCACTTGAAAGCGAGAAACCACTGGAACCCACTCAAACTGCCAGAACAGGCTAGTCCAGACAATAATCTGGTCAATAGTCTGGACAACTGACCCAGCTACAATTTCCGTGAAGCCCTGCCGCCTGTAGCGCTCCAATGATTTTTTTATCAGACGTTCCCTGGGGAACCTCTGATTAAAGTCTTTTTCCGCGATGACCGCGTTGAACCCGTAGTCTAATCTCCGTGCGAATTCGCCTTGTCATCACGAAAAAAGTGATGCGTCACTCCGACATTAATCAGAGCTTCCCTTGCCGTCTCTTGCTCGTAATTTCAGTCGGATGAAATCTGTATGGGGCAGGTGGATGAGTCCTGCAATTCGCCGGATAATGTGATCTTCACTCGATTCAATGTGTTCATCAGCAAAAGCCACCAGCCACATGGCATGAATGAGCTTTTCTTTTTCAGAATAGTCGAACGACTCATTGATGAGGTGAGTGAATTGATACAAATCGTGTGCGGTTTCTACTTTTTCAGAGGCGGCCACGATTAACCCCTTTATCTGCTGGCTGTCTACATCAAAATGTTGTCCGAGTACGGCTTCGATGGTTTCAAATTCTACCTGTTGTTTGCTCGTATCAGACCTGGCGACTTCGAGCATCAGACACACGGCGGCTAATAAAATAGCATTGTCATCATGGACGACTTCGGCGCTGGATTCACCGACAAGATCTTGAAAGAAACGGAAGAGGTTATCGATCATGTGCCGGTACGCAGCTGTTCGATGGGTTCAACAGCCTGCAGTGCTCGATCAAGAACACGGGTATCCGCATCATCGCTGTACATCGTGGTGCTGAGACAACGTCGAAATGCTCTGGCCCCGGGCAGACCGGTGTAGAGCCCGCTCAGGTGTCTTAACATATGCTTGATATGTGTACCTGCGGATATCTGCTGCTCCATGTATTGCTGGTATTGAACGGCAATGTCCAGGCGCGTGGGTAGCGCGGTGTCGAATATCAGATGATCGATTTCTGCCAGCATATAGGGGTTGCCGTAGGGTGCACGGCCCAGCATCACCCCAGGAAACTCAGTCAGCAGGCTGGTCACTGCCTGAACGGTTTTTATACCGCCGTTGAGCACGAATTCGGCCTCGGGAAAGTCCTCAATAATCTGCCTGACAAAATCGTAGTTGAGCGGTGGAATATCGCGGTTTTCCCGGGGACTTAAGCCCGTCAGGATGGCTTTCCTTGCATGTATCTGGAAGTCCCGGCAGCCGGCTCGATAAAGATGTTCGATGAAAATTTCAAAAAAAGCATAGTCGTCCTGATCATCGATGCCGATACGTGATTTTATCGTGACGGGAATAGACACCGCTTCATTCATCGCGACGTAACAGTCTGCAACCAGTTCTGGTGACGCCATCAAACAGGCACCAATGCCTCCCTGCTGTACGCGATCGCTCGGGCAACCACAGTTGAGATTCACTTCCTGGTATCCCGCTTGCTCAACCATCTGGGCCGCTTGTGCCAACTGGGCAGGATCGCTTCCGCCGAGTTGCACGCCAGTGGGAGCATCAAGATGATGGTCCAACAATAACGATCGGTTTCCATGGATCAGCGCGCCGGTCGTGATCATTTCGCTGTACAACATGGTGTTCGGTGATAACAGGCGAAACAGGTAGCGGCAGTGCCGGTCCGTGCACGCCATCATAGGCGCGACACTGATTTTACTTAGCATGGGTCGGTGAGATTAATCTTTGAGGTGCGATAGTGTAACATCTGTGCGGTTGTACAGGCATGCCTACCTCATGAAAGTCAGAACTCGAGTTGCCCCTTCTCCGACAGGCGACCCACACGTCGGCACCGCCTATATGGCGTTGTTTAGCTATTGCTACGCGAAGCGTATGGGTGGCGACTTTATCCTCCGCATTGAAGACACCGATGCGGCGCGCAGTACCCGTGAATCTGAAACGGTGATCCTCGAATCCCTTCGTTGGCTGGGGCTCGATTGGGATGAGGGACCTGATGTCGGTGGCCCTTTTGGTCCTTACCGGCAGAGTGAACGATCCGATGTTTACGGTGAATATGCCGGGCGTTTACTGGATGCAGGGCATGCCTTTCGCTGTTTCTGTACGAAAGAACGATTGGATGAAATGCGCGCCGGGCAGATGCAACAGGGCGAGACTGCCCGATATGATGGGTCTTGTCTGTCTCTGGATGAATCTGAAGTGCAGGCGCGATTAGCAGCAGGCGAACGCCATGTCGTGCGAATGAAGATTCCCGATGACGGAATTTGCGTCGTCAAAGACGAACTCCGGGGTGATATTGAGATAGCCTGGAGTCAGGTCGATATGCAGGTGCTGCTAAAAGCGGACGGCAACCCGACCTATCATCTGGCCGTGGTTGTCGATGATCACTTGATGGAAATCACCGATATCATCCGCGGTGAAGAATGGATCAATTCGGCGCCCAAGCACATTTTACTCTATCAATATTTCGGTTGGACAATGCCTCGTCTTATCCATATGCCGTTGTTGCGCAACCCGGACAAAAGCAAACTCAGCAAACGTAAGAATCCGACCAGTATCGGTTATTACAAGGCCATGGGATTTCTTCCAGAGGCCCTGCTTAATTATCTTGGCATGCTGGGTTGGAGCATGCCGAATGGTGAGGAAAAATTTTCATTGCAGGACATGATCGACAATTTTGATCTGGGGCGCATCTCCCTTGGCGCGCCGGTTTTTGATGTGGAGAAACTCACCTGGCTAAATGGCCGGTGGCTTCGAGAAACGTTTACCGATGATGAGTTTGCCGATCGCCTTGCCGACTGGGCTTACAACCGTGAGAACCTGCTTAAAATAATTCCTCTGGTGAAAGAGCGAGTCGATATATTTTCTGAGCTTGCGCCAATGATCAGCTTTTTTGCCGAGGGTTTGCCCGAGGTTACTGAACAACATTTCGACCATAAGCATCTTGAGGTAGAAGAGGTAAGAAAAGTTCTTCAGTTCGCTTTCTGGCGATTGGAAGCCGTTAACCATTGGAACCGGGATGATCTTAATCAGTTGTTTACTGATCTCGCAGATTCTATGGGGTTGAAAATTCGTGATGTGCTGGCGCCGATCTTTATCGCTATTTCGGGCAAACCCGTTTCACCCCCCTTGTTTGATTCGATGGCTATTCTCGGTTCGGATATCTGCAGGGCGAGATTGCGTCATGGGCTGAACGTGCTGGGTGGTGTTTCTAAAAAACAGACAAAGAAACTGGAAAAAGAATTCAAGGCTCTTTAAACGAAGGGTGTCCAACCAAGGAGAGTGAAGATGTTTCCCCAGGCCAGTGATTTACGTGAAGAAGGCGCAGAACTTAAAAAAGTACTGGATGACCTCAGCCCTGAAGATTGGGCGAGAGCCACACCGTTTAAGAACTGGACCGTCAATCACGTCGTTCAGCACCTCCATGGGTCCGACAAAATGGCGGTGCTGGCGCTGAAAGATGCTGATGCATTCCAGGCGGTGCTCATTGACCCCAAAATCCTCACAGCGAACATGAACCCCACAGAAGAAAATGTGACATTGCTTGAGACCTGGTGGTCCTATTTTTCTGAAATGTGCGATTTGCTGTCAGCCAGCGACCCCAAACGTCGAGTCCCCTGGTTCGGCCCGGACATGGGCGTCAAGATGTTCACGACAGCCCGGCAAATGGAAACCTGGTCACATGGTCAGGATATTTTCGATATGTTTGGTCGCATCAGGGTTAACACAGATCGCCTGAAGAACATTGCAGTCATCGGGGTCCGAACCTACGGTTGGACTTTTGTGAACCGCGGGCAAGAGGCGCCTGGTCCTGCCCCCTATGTTCGATTAACGGGTCCGCAGGGCGATGTCTGGGAATTCAATGATCCAAGCGACGATAACCGGATTGAGGGTGACGCGGTTGAATTCTGTCATGTCGTGACCCAGGGCAGGAACATTGATGATGTCAATCTAACGGTAATCGGAGATGCTGCAACACAGTGGATGGCCGTTGCCCAGTGTTTTGCCGGTCCGGCTGAAAACCCACCTGCGAAAGGGTCGCGTACGACCAATTTCTGAAAGCAGTTAGGTGTCTTCCTCGTCATACCATTGTCTCAACACATATTTCTGAATTTTCGTTGAAGACATCGGCCATTCGCTGACGATTCTGACATGTCGGGGTATCTTGAAGCTGGCAATTTTCCCGCGACAAAATTCTATGAGTTCTTCGGGTGAGAGGTTCGAGCCATCCTGGAGTTCCACATAGGCGCAGGCAACCTCAAGTAGCCGATCATCGGGCACGCCAATGACCTGCGCCATGTCAACTTCTGGATGGGTAGAGACGAGTGATTCGATCTCGATGGCGGCAACGTTTTCGCCACCAACCTTCAGCATGTCCTTGATACGGCCATGAAATTCTATATAGCCATCTTCATCCAGGCTGCAGAGATCGCCGGTTCTAAACCAACCGTCGATGAAAGCCTCTGCATTTTTTTCAGGCGACTTGTAGTATCCATCGAACACACAATAACCTCGAATCAGCATCTCGCCGCGCTCACCGGGGGCCTTGTCTTGCAGCGTGTCCGGGTCGATGATCTTTGCGCTTAGGCCTGGCATGGGTTTGCCGCAGGTATGTAATCTTTTTTCCAGCGGCTCGTCGGGATGATTGAATGCCATGACCCCACCGGCTTCAGTTAGACCGTAGGCGCTGGTCTGAATTGCCTGAGGAAAAGCCTCCTGGAATTGTCGCAGAACCTCAGGCGGTGCCACGTTATTGATGCGTCGAATCATGGATAGATCTGTCCGGCTGAAATCAGGGTGATTAATGAGCGCCATGGTGATGGTGGCAAAAGCCGGGAAGGCCACTGTGACCTTCTCTTTTTCCATCATTTCAAGGGCCGGGCCTGGCTCAAAGTGCGTCATCGATAAGAGTGCTGCACCGGCATCCATGCAACACATAAGCGGCAGGATGCACGCCATATGAAACATCGGCAGGGGCGCCCAGAATCTGTCCGTTGGTTCAAGAAAATAGCGAGATCGGTTCATGTTGATGCCGTTTCTCACCAGCACCTCATGATTAAGTGGGCAGCCTTTTGGGTGGGCGGTCGTGCCCGATGTATACATCATAATCGCTGGGCTGCGAATGCTGACAGCGCTTCTCAGCTCATCTATGGTGTCCCTGGAGACCGATTCGCCCGCTGCCAGAAATGCGTCGTCAGTGGTGAAACCTTCTGCCGGTTTACCAATCATGACCATCTGTTTCAGGCGCGGAGGTCGGGAATCCGTCAGGGCATCGATTAGCAGGCCGCCGAAATTTGCGTATTCGGAAATCTGATCGTGGGTGACCACCAGATCAATATCCGCATTGTCTAATAGGTAAGCCAGCTCCGAGGCTTTGTAACGAGCATTGATGGGCACAGCCATCGCGCCGATAAGCTGAACCGCCATCAGCGTTTCAATGTACTCGTTGCAGTTCGCCATCAGGATGCCCACGTGACTGCCGGAACCCAGGCCCGCAGCAACCAGCGCACAGGCTCGATGGTATGACCTATCCAGCATCTCTGAATAGGTGACTCTGCCGTCAGGGAAAACTAACAGGTCATTTTCGCCAAAGCGTTGCACGGCCTTGACCAGGAGATCACCCAGGGTCGTCATTTCTATGGTTTGTAGCATGGTTTAGTCTTCCAGTCGGTCTTCGCCCATTGCGTACCGGACAGCGAGAGAGTAATAGAGCTGTACGTTTTCCAGATTGGATTCACGATTGTCCCGGGTTGCCAGTAATTTAGCCGGCACCCCGCCAATGATCGAATTTTCCGGAAATTCTGCACCTTCTGTGACGATAGCATTACCCGCAACAATCGAGTTCGCACCGATCTTGGCGCCATCCATGATGGTGGCATTAATACCAATCAGACAGCAGTCGCCAATTTCGCATCCGTGCAGGGTAACGTGGTGGGTGATTGAACAATCTTCGCCGATGAGGGTCGGCGTATCGTGTCCTTCATGAATCATGACGAAATCCTGAATATTGGTTCGCGCGCCGATGCGAATTTCGTATTGCTCGCTGCGAGTCACCGCATAGGTCCAGATACTCACGTCGGGTCCAACATAAACCTTGCCTTGCAGTTGCGCGGTTTCATGGATGAAAGCGGGGTTGTCCAGTGTGACCTGTGGTCCGATGTGAGGCATGTGTCCTGCTGCTGAGAGATGAACAGGCCATCATAACAAAAGAAAAAATCTGTGACCCTTATAGTTAGACATACAGGCGCAGGTAGCCAATGAGCAAATATTTCGGGTTATACTCAAAACCTGTTTTCAGCACACTATAGGGATAGATATGGTTGAAGTTGCTATCGTTGGCATTGGCATGCACGAGTTTGGCCGTCACGAAGGTGTCAGCGGCATGGAGCAGGGCGCGATCGCCGTACGCAGGGCTGTGGCCAATGCTGGTGTGCGATGGCGTGATATGCAGTTCGCCTTTGGTGGTAGTCGTGCTGCAGGCGATCCTGATCGAATGGTCTCTATGCTGGGTTTGACAGGCCTTCAATTCATTAATGTGACCAATGGTTGTGCAACCGGCGGCTCGGCGCTGTTCTCTGCCTTTAACACGATTCAATCCGGCATCTTTGATCTGGGTATCGCCATTGGGTTCGATAAGCATCCCCGGGGTGCCTTTTCTCCCACGGGTCCTGAAGGTGATGGACGTAACTGGTACGGTGGTAGCGGTATGGCTCTGACCACGCAATTCTTTGCCATGAAGATTAACCAGTACATGGAAAAGTACGATATATCGAATGAAACACTGGCTCGCGTAGCCGCCAAGGCGTTCCGAAATGGCGCTAAAAACCCGATGGCCTGGCGCAGGAAGGCACTGACAGAAGACGAAATTTTGCAATCTCCGATGCTGTCTCATCCACTGACCCAGTTCATGTTCTGTAACCCGGGTGAAGGTGGGGTGGCCCTGGTCCTGTGTCGAGGTGATATTGCGCACAAGTACACAGACAACCCCATTTTCCTGAAAGCGGCGGTGATTCGCTCAAGACGGTTCGGCAGTTTTGAAGTCACTGCGCCATCACTTTCGTTAGAGGAAGGCGTCGGTCCGACCGTAGATGCGTCAAAAGCTGCCTTTGAAATGGCGGGTATGGATCCGCAAGATGTCGATGTAGCCCAATTGCAAGACACCGAATCCGGGGCCGAGATCATGCATATGGCGGAAAATGGCTTCTGTGAACATGGTGAGCAGGAAGCCATGCTGGCCAATGGCGAAACTGAAATTGACGGGCGATTCCCGGTAAACACAGACGGTGGATGTCTTGCCAATGGTGAGCCCATTGGGGCCTCCGGATTGCGACAGGTTTATGAAAACGTTCTGCAATTAAGGGGCGATGCGGCAGAGCGACAGGTCCCCGGTGACCCGAAAGTTGCGTACACACATGTATATGGCGCGCCAGGCATTAGCGCCGTCACCATACTTTCACGATAGAGCGAATTAACAATGAGAAGAGAAAATGGCAGCACATGATCACGAAATAGTTTCAATTTACGGTCACAGCGAAGAGCAAAAACACGAACTCATGATGCGGGCACCCGAGTGTGTCCTGATGTGGGCAACCAAAGACGGCTGGCCGGTGGGGGTTGTACATTCCTTTATCTGGCACGACGGCAAAATCTGGATAACCTTTGCGGTACATCGTCATCGCGCCTCGGCCATAAAGCGGGACAACAGGGTGTCTGTCACTGTCAGTGGTGCAACTTCAGAAGATCCTGATTGCCCCAGGGGAGCCGTGACTGCGAAAGGAAGAGGTTACTTCCATGACGATGAAGAAACCAAGCTCTGGTTTTATCGTCTGCTGGCAAAGAAAGTCTCACCGGACGACAAGGCAGGAGAAGACGCGTTTTACAATTTGTTGAACTCGCCGCTCCGAACGGTATTGGAAGTCGTACCTGAAAAGTGGATTTCCTTCGATGCCGATAAATCCGCCAGGGACCGTGAGGGAACGCTGGGTGAGGAAGAAAAAACACCAAGACTCAGTGCTGATATTGAACGCATGCAAAAAGAACGAGATAAACGTGGGCTGGATCCCCGATAAAGGAGTATAGAAATGGTAGATAACACGGAAGACAGGATTGCATTACAAGACGTGATGTTGAGATACGCGGCCACGGTAGACGAGAAAGACTATGAGGGATATCGGGCTTTGTTCACAGATGATGTCCAGGTGGTAGGCATGGGACAGAAAGAATTTAATGGCATGGATGACTTTTTCCCCTGGTGGAAAAATGCGATTGATCAATATGACGCAACTCAGCACATGCTGGGACCTATGCTGGCGACCATTGATGGTGATTCGGCAAAGACGCGCAGTGATGTTCAGGCTACCCATTACCCCAAAGGTGACAAGGAAACGACGATTACGCTATGGGCGACTTATAAAACCGATATGCGTCGTGTTGATGGCGAATGGAAGATATGCCGCCACGAGTTGGTGACTCGTGGCATGCAGAAGTTGCCTTGACAGGATGACAGACCCGTTGTTCTGACCGAAGGGAAGAACCTCACCGTTATGTGTCACGGTTCAGATCCTTCGCTACGCTCAGGGTGACTCCAGTTTCAAGTCATTCTGAGGTGAAGCCGAAGAATCCCGGTCGGGTCAGGATTCGAGCATGAAAAAATCTGCTCGGGGTGTCATGGTCTCATCGTAAACAGGTTCTTTGTGATCACACCGGAATTTGTTGTTGTCAGCGCCTGCTAAGCCCAGGCCTTGCAGCAGTGCGCCCATGTTCAAATAATTTTCGTGCTTGAAGTGTGCGGCCAGCGATGCCTCGTCGTCCCATAGCTCATAGACGGCTATTCTTCCCTCTACGCAGGGGTCTTTAGAGAAAACGTAAGCCTGACAGCCAGGTTCATTGTCTCGAGTCGCTTGTTGCAGGGGTTTGGCTTTTTCTATTGCATCATCGATCTGTGAGGGGTCCGCGAGGTCGATTGTTCCGGCTATGATGATCATTGTTGATTACCTGATTTTCGAAAGTGCGTAATAAAACATGGAACCATGACCATGGCAACGGTTTAACCGTTAATTAAGTTCAGCCGTGGCAGCTGCGAGTAGCAGACGTGAATAAGCTTTATGAAAAAGCAGCAAGGCGCTGAAACTGAATGTTCGTGGATTTTTCCTAATACTGGATCGATGCACCACGGCAGATCCGAAATACAGTTTCGTTTTGGAATCGAGTGGTTCTACCATCAGCCAGGATCTCGTTGCACCGCTGGTGTCCGCCAGCAAGAGCTGGTCGCTGCTTCTTGCTTCAACTTTCCATGCTGAAAACTCATCTGCCTGATCGCTAGCCAGTTTCCTGACAGTTTGAGCATTGGCATGTTTGCCAAGCACCCAACCAAGGATAAAGCGCTCTGGTAAGAATCCAATGCTGTTATAGAAGGCGGTGATATAGCGTTCTATCGTGATCTGACCTGGCACGATTGTGCAGTAACAGTCTGTGTAATTTTCGGGAGTTTGCGCATAATTATCCAAGAGCGCATGGGGTGGCAGATGGCAACGAATAACAGAATTCATAGACTGGGAGCATATCGTCGGTGGACAAAGATTGCACGTTAACCGGGTTCGCTGGTCTTTCGACGGCGTTCAGTGTTAGATACAGCTATCTTTTAGTGACTCTGTTTTTGCCTCGATGCGAATATTTAATTCCTGGATCTGTTTAGTGTATTGCGTGACGATCTCATTGCCAGCAATTGCCGCAGTAGAGATCGGTGGAGGTAGTGGCGCCAGCTGTTTCAACCTGGTCTCGGTGCTGGAGCGGAACTGGATGGAAGTGAAACGTCACCTGGTACCGGCTGTCGGTGAGCTCCAAAGGGCAGAGAGCGAAGACTTCGTTTGTGTATCGAACTACGCGGTTACCAATGCCATGGAAACCAGGGTGGCAGCAAGCTCATCCATTCGATGTTTTCGTGGCGTTGCGTCGCGGGGTCTTGGATTTTGTTGTGATCAGCAGCTTTCTTCCTGTGCGCAACTCAATCCCCGATTGTTTCCTGAACTTTATCAATCAAGAGAAAATGAACGTGAGTATGAAGCACCTAAATCCAATTGGGTTAAACTGCCTTCATCCAACGATCAATGGCAAAGTAACTAGGGAACGTCTGATTAAGGTCGGAGTGCCGCATCACTATTTACGCCATAACTGCGTTAGAGTCGTGATCTTACTCCGCTCGCCTCTGCCGGTGTGCCGGACCATTTGTTCTGACAATCCACTTAATCAGAGGTTCCCTAAACACAATGAATTGGAATAAAACATGATTGATCTAAATCTTGATGGTAGAAGAGCCGTCGTTACCGGCGCGAGCCTCGGTATTGGTGAAGCGACAGTCAAGGAACTCGCCGATCTTGGTGCAGAGGTCGTTTTCTGCGCCAGGAACAACGAAGCCGTTGAATCGTTAAGCACCTATTCCGGGAAGGTCACGGGCGTTATTGCCGACATGGGCGATAAAGCCTCTACCGAGAAATTTCTTGATATCGTCGAGGAAGGCGGCGGGGCGGACATTCTGATTAACAATGTTGGTGCATCACCTTCGAGAAACTTTCTCTACATGACGGATGAAGAGTGGCAGGAACTCCATGAGTTGAATTTATTGTCTGCCATTCGATGCACCCGCCGGCTACTACCCAAAATGAGGAAACAACAATGGGGCAGGGTTGTTATGATCGCCAGTGGCGCCGCCGTATACCCCAATGCAGCCTTGATCGATTACGGGGCAACAAAAGCCGCGATGATCTCTATTAGTAAATCCTTGTCGAGGAAATATGGCGCGGATGGTGTTCTTATCAATGCCATTCTTCCGGGATTGATTCACACCGCCATGTGGGAGAGAGCAGCAACCGAAATCGCGCAGGCCAATGACACGACCATGGAAAAGGTTCTTGAGAACAATGGCCGCAGTGTTCCTGTCGGTCGCTATGGTACTTCTGAAGAGGTCGCGGCCGTCGTTGCGTTTCTGTGCTCCAACGCGGCGTCATACGTGAACGGCACCGCAATAGCGGTAGATGGCGGTTCCGCTGCGCATATTTAGCCGAGTAATCCATTGAGAGGAACTGCTGTGAAAATCATGAAGGTGTTCGCCCTGATTGCCCTGGTCTATGTGGGCATTGTCATACTCTTTGAATCATTCCTCGGGTATCTGCAGCCACAAAATGAACAAACACTGGTGCTGTCTGTGACTGATGACTCTGGAACCGTTCATGAACGGGTACTCTCCAGGATCGAGCTGGAAGAGCGCCTCTACGTGGCGGTCAACCACTGGCCACGCAAATGGTTTCGACTGGCGATGGAGAAGCCAAATGTGAAGGTGACCTATTCAGGCAAGACCATCGAAGCCATGGCGGTGCAAGTCACATCGGAGCAAGAATTGACTCATGTGGGTGAGGCGCGCCCCATCGGAATGATGTTCAGAGTGCTCACAGGCTTCCCGCCGCGTCACTTTGTGAGACTTGACTCAATCGATCCCACTCCGCAGACCCTGATGCCAGACGAGAATATTCCTGGGGACGCACCGAAGAGCGCCGATAATATTGAACCGGTTTAATGGTTTTGTATTGATGACCACTGCACCAAATCAGCGGAGTCAATTCGGTTGAATCAACTATCAGCGCAACAGCGTTTCATGTTCATGGTTGCGCTTATATTTGCCGGTGAAGCCGTTTACGCCTTACCGTTTCACATCACCCGGTTTTTTCGGCCGACTGTACTTGAAGTTTTTAATTTGACGGCAACCGAACTCGGTGCAGCCCAGGGTGTGTATGGTGTGGTTGCCATGTTGGCCTACTTTCCCGGCGGTCCACTGGCGGACAGATTCCCGGCTCGAAAACTTCTCGCGTTTTCCCTCTGGAGCACAGCCCTGGGCGGTGTCTATATGACCCGCTTCCCGGACTATCAGGATTCAATGTGGGTCTGGGCTTTTTTCGGTGTAACGACCATCTTGTTTTTCTGGGCTGCGCTGATCAAGGCGACCAGAGACTGGGGCGGCAGCGACCAGCAAGGGCGAGCCTATGGCCTGTTAGATGGTGGCAGGGGGCTGCTGGCGGCTGGGCTCGCCTCTATTGGAGTGATGATATTCGGCATGAGCTTCCCGGATGGGGCTGCGGCAGCAACTTTTGCAGAAAAGGAAGAAGCACTACTGCTGGTGATTTCTGGCTACACCATCGTGACGGCACTGACCGGCGTATTTGTCTGGTTTGCTATCCCGGATATAGATCCTGCACAGGCAGCTGGCGTCGAGGTGAAGCAAAGTACACCGGTAAAGAGTACACCGGTATTTAATCATATCTTTGAAGTACTTAAGATTCCCGCGGTGTGGATGCAGGCCGTGATATTGCTGTGCGCGTACGTGGGCTTCAAAGGCTTCGACAACTATTCACTGTTTGCGGTTCAGGCCTATGGGATGGATGCGCTGGATGCCGCTGCAGTCGTCGCACTGGGCTCATGGGTTAGACCGGTTGCGGCATTGGGCGCAGGGCTGCTCGGAGATCGGTTTAACGTCTCCCGAATGTTACTGTTTTCCTTCGTCTTACTACTTGCCTCTAACCTTGTATTCGCATTCTCGACTCCTGTCGCTGGCCTGGTCTGGCTGCTGGTGGGCAATATTCTGATTGCCAGCACCGCGATTTTTGCGATGCGGGGACTCTACTTTGCGCTCTTCGAGGAAGCAAAGGTCCCACCATTAATGACGGGCACTGCGGTAGGGCTGGTATCCATAGTCGGCTACACGCCTGATATCTTTGTAGCACTTGTGGCCGGGATTCTGATAGACCGAAATCCTGGTGTACTGGGACATCAGCATTTCTTTATGTTCCTGGCCGTATTTGCAGCAATCGGAACGCTTGTGAGTTATGCATTGATGCGATTGTTGTATCGAAATGGAAAGGCGTAACGCTAACTATTGGAGGCTGATGATGGCAGTGACAGATCACGTAAACCTGGAACAATTCATGGCTGGGGTCGAGCGCCGATACCGTCACTGCCGTTTTCAATAAAGGGTAGCGTGAACCGCCAGAATACACGGGTGGACATCAATCGTAGTGTTCTGAATATTGGCGATGGCGAATTCATTGTTCAAGGGAGTTTGCCAAATTTCCCCTCG
>Ga0066376_10000190_pt1 | contig 54604 bp, 54 predicted proteins | sample Knorr_S15_td_Bot_FD_77009 | JGI IMG/M metagenome (GOLD analysis project Ga0066376, IMG submission 77009) | Marine microbial communities from Southern Atlantic Ocean transect - Knorr_S15_td_Bottom_ad_5009_LV_A | ecosystem: Environmental > Aquatic > Marine > Oceanic | place: Southern Atlantic...
ACGCTCTTGCCACCTGCAACGGCAACCTCGACTTGACGGAGCTTGTTGAGAACTTGTTCCGGGCTATGACCTTTTCCTGGCATTTCTGCCTCCCTTCAACTCATCCAGTATCTGATTTTTCAACTGGATACGTTTGTGGGGGTCAGGTCAACGGGACGGAGTACAACACATTCGACACGCTCTGGATATTTACTAAATTTGATGGGCGACGGGGCGTCAGATTCCGTTCTTCGTTCCTTAAAAATGCAATTGGGTCTGCCGGGTCTGACTATCTGATTGAGGGACGAAATTGACTGATCCTGCTGCAGAAGCGATCGAAACATTCAAACGCTGGGCCGCCGCGTTCAACGACCGCGACGCCGACGCGATGGTTGCCGAGATGCACTTCCCACACATGAGGCTTGCCGGAACCGAGTTCCAGATCTGGAAAACGTCAGGGGACTTCCACGCGGTACAGGACACGATGACCGAGATGCTCAAGTCGGAAGGCTGGCATATCACGGTGACGAAGTCGATCGAAGCGGTTCAAGCGGGTTCCGAAAAGGTTCACCTGGTGATACGGCAGTCGAGGCAGCACGCCGACGGCACCGAATACAACGGCTTCGACACGCTGTGGGTCTTCACGAAGATCGGCGGTCGCTGGGGAGTCCAGTTCCGTTCATCATTCCTGGCCAACGCAGTGCAGGCAGTAGGGGCCGCAAAACCGAGGTTTTAGAGCCCGAACTTCGCCGCATACAGTCCGCGGATGTAGGCGATCTGGCCGGTGTGCTGGCCGTTTTCGACCGGGATTCGGCCCAGCGCCCAGAGCAGCGTCGGTGCGCGGTCGGGCTCATAGGGCCAGATCTCAGGTCGTTTGAGTCCGAGCTTATCGGCGGTAACGCCCTTTACCGCCGGTATCAAACGGTCACGAACTGCCTGCCAGTATCCTTTCACATCATCGACCGAAACATCGGGGAAGTCGCGCACCTGTTCGATCGAATCGCCGACTCCGTTTCGCTCGCGATCGATGCCGAGTCGTTCGGCCCAGCCGCCCTCGATCCAGGCACTGTCGCCGCCGCCTCGCAAATACCACGCCCACATATCCTCCATCCGACCGATGTGCCACAGGATCCACAGGATGTGGTTCGACTCCGGCGTGGGCATCCAGCGGGCCTCCTCCAGTTCAATGCCCCGCAGCCTGGACTCGAGCTGGCTGCCGTAATCGTCGAGCGATTGCAGTGACAGGTCCCGGTGATCTTGCGGAGGCATCAGCTGGCCTCGCAGGTCACGGCATCGTCGTTCTCTGCCAGGCGCAGCAGCATCGTGAACGGGTAGATCCCGGTGCCATGCCCGTCGGTCCACAGGAACTGGAGGGCGTACTTGCCGACCTCGATATATTCGACTGCGATGATGTCTTCAGGCACCGCTGAAACGTTGAGCAACGCCCGACCTGTCATTTCCTCGACGCACGCAGCGCAGGCGCACTGCAACCGCAGGTAACGGTACGGATATGTGCACGTCCGGCCGTCATCCCAGGCGATCTCCACACCAACGTCTGTCATTGTGATGCCACTTGGAACTGTCATTGATTTTCGTGTTCTTCCCTTGGAGCGACTCGCTGTGACCCGATTACCGGTCGATTGTTCGAGGTAAAAACCAGTTTGCACCCAGTGTGGCTACGCAGGACTGGCAACTGCTGGCCGTTCACGTAAACTTCCAACTCCCCGGTCGGTGTACTGCGTGCCGGGCAATGATGGTTACCGCCTGATTCCGAGCCTGTTTCCGGGTTCATGGGCGGTTTGCATGAATTTACAGTAGAGGATTATCGGCAGATGGCAAACGAAAAGATAAGCGTCGGTTTCATAGGGGCTGGCGCAAACACTGCGTTGCGTCACATTCCAGGTTTGCGGGCCCAGGAGGGCGTTGAGCTCGTTGGCGTTGCGAACCGCTCGCTCGAATCAAGCCAGACCGCTGCCGACAAGTACGAGATTGGCGAGGCCTACCCGACATGGCTCGACCTGGTTGAAGACCCGGATATCGACGCCGTGTGCATCGGCACATGGCCCTACATGCACTCGACCATCACCCTGACCGCAATGGACAACGGCAAGCACGTACTGTGCGAAGCTCGAATGGCCATGAACGCGACCGAGGCGCGTGACATGCTGGCCGCATCGATGGCAAATCCCGACCTGGTCACCCAGATCGTCCCGCCTCCTCACCTGATGGCCTGCGAGCGTTTCCTTATCGAACTGATTGCCGACGGCTACATTGGCGATGTCGTCAATGTGAATGCCCGAATCTTCGACGGCAGTGCATTTCCCGACTCCGACACCGACGTCCACTGGCGTCATATCCGTGACCTATCGGGTAACAACGTGATGACTACTGGCATCTGGTACGAAAACCTTATGCGACTTGTCGGCACGGCAAGCTCGGTATCGGCGATCGCCCAGGTAGTCGTCCCCCACCGCCGCGGCTGGGACGGGAGCCGTCTGCAAATGACGATACCCGATCAACTCGATGTCATTTACTCGCTGTCCGGGGGTGGAACGGTTAACCTGTCCGTGACCACCGTATCTGGCACGTTTACACCGCCAACCGAGATCTGGATTTTCGGAACCGAAGGAACGTTGCGCATCGAAAGTGCCGGGGCGCGTGAGGCCCCCCTCGTAACCGGTGCACGGAGGGGCGACGATGATATGTCGGAGCTCACCGTTCCAGGCGATAAAGTTGGAAGCTGGCGGGTAGAAGAAGAGTTCATCAACGCGATCCGCGGCATCGAACCAGTAACGCGCTCGAATTTTGTCGACTCGGTGAAATATATGGAGTTCACCGACGCGCTGCAGAAGTCGTGGCAGAGCGGCACCAGGGTTTATCTCCCCGGCGCGTAGTTCCCGAACACCCGGCAGGAAGTTATTGCCGGGTGTGACATGCCCGGTTCAGGGTTCACACGGCCCGGGCATAGACTGCCGAGACGATGACACTAATTGCCACAACTCTTTTGACTAACGGCCATCCTGCAATTCGCGATTTTCCGTCGGGTGAACGGCCCCGCGAGCGTCTTGCCCACTATGGCGCGGGCCACCTTTCAAATTCCGAACTGCTTGCCATCCTGCTCCGCACCGGCCTCGAGGGCGAGAACGTACTGGCGATGGCGAGCCGTGTGCTGGCGGAATTCGGTGGACTGTCCGGTCTTTCGCGGATCACGTTCGTTGAGATGTGCGAATCGAAGGGGATATCTGCCGCCAAGGCATGCCAGGTACTGGCTGGTATTGAGCTGGGTCGCCGGGTGGCTTCGCTAACTCCGGATGAGCGTGTGACCATCAACACACCGTCTGATCTGGCGACACTGTTCATGGCAGAAATGTCGTCGTTCGACAGGGAACACTTCCGGGTCGCGACCCTTTCGATACGAAACCAGGTCCTGGGAATCGAAGACCTGTATTCGGGCAGCGTAAACGCGGCGCTAATCCGACCGGCCGAAGTCTTTGCGACGGCGGTTCGGCGGAACGCACCGCAGATCGCTATCGTCCACAACCACCCGTCGGGCGATCCAACTCCGAGCGACGAGGATATTGCGATCACCAAAACTCTGATCGAAGCCGGGAAGCTGCTCGATATCGAGATAGTAGATCACCTTGTCATAGGCCAGGGCCGTTTCGTGTCGATGCGCGAGAAGAAACTTGGCTTCGAGTGAGATGGATTAGTTTGTTGCTGGAACTCTGACAGGAGTCGGCGTCGGGGGTCTGAGCCACAAGGGGCACGGGCTTCTGTCTCATATTCTCCGTAGAACGCTTCGACGCGATATATCTCGGCCGTAATCGCGTCGAGGACCACGGTCAGGTTGTTGTATTTCACCATCTCACCAGTGATCAGCATTAGCTCTACATCGCCCGCGAACGCAATCGCCCAGACCTCCGTGTCGGGAGACGCCGAAAGCAGGCCCTTGTCGGCGCGGTACGACTCGCCGATGGCATCGGCATATTCACTGAACTGGATCCTGCGGGAAATATGGGTAATCTCCTTGCTGATAAGCCCGTTATCACGAGCAGCAACGAGCGCATTGCCGAGTGCTGCCACCTCGGTCAGGTAGACGGTCCCGCCGGACTCCGGAGTCGGTGTTGCCGCCGAGGTATCGGTCTCGTCGGCCGCGCCCATGCCAAATCCCACGATTACAAGCCAGATCACCAGCGCCGAGACAAGAACGCCAGATGAGGCAACGATTGCCTTTCGGGCCCTCGTGCTGGTGCCGGAGCCGAATTTAGGAACCCGATAGCGCTTGCCCCAGATGGAATGCACTGCGGTGATCATTTTTTCGTCAGAAGCGATTCGTGGCGAGCCGAAAATCCGCCAGACAAACGCCAGCCGGCTAATAATCGCGTTCACAATCATCGCGAGCATCCCTCAAGTTTAGATTGCTGCGGGATTTGACCTCCACTGTGCTACGCTCCAACTGTTGGCAAAACGCAGTCGTCCGGATCGCTCATTTTGCGTGTACCGGGGCGATTTGTCTTACTGAGTCATCCGGTGGCATTGCCCGGATTGCTCTGGGAACCGGAAAGTTTGGAGATCTTCGTTGACGAACGGTCCGATTGGTCGAATTGATTTCAATGCGGACATCGGTGAGTCGTTCGCCGGATACGAACTGGGCCATGATTCCGAAATCGTTAAGTACATCACTTCGGCCAACATCGCCACGGGTTTCCACGCGGGAGATCCCGATTGGATGGCCCGAACGGTTTCCCTGGCGGTCGAAAACGGGGTCGGAATTGGCGCACATCCGGCATACCCGGACCTCGCGGGGTTCGGTCGCCGGAACATGGACCTGACGCCGGATGAAGTCCGCAACGCGATCACCTACCAGGTCGGAGCGCTGGCGGCGTTTGCGCCCGATCGAAAACTTCAGCACGTAAAACCACACGGCGCTCTCTACAACACCGCCGTGCGCGATGCAGGTATCGCTGAGGCCGTCGTCAGTGCGATCCGTGTGTTCGATCCAGACCTGATTCACGTCGTCCTTGCCGGATCCCAGTGGGAATCGATCGCCCGTGAACAGGGGGTAAGGGTGGCACGCGAATGCTATGCCGACAGGGCCGTGACTCCCGAGGGGACTCTTGTGCCCCGCTCGCAGCCGGGCGCCGTGATCCACGAGCCGGAAGCGGTGCTTGGCCGTTCGCTGAAGCTCGCGACCACCGGCAGGGTTACGGCGATCGACGGGACCGAGATTGATTTTTCAGCCGATTCGATCTGCTTGCACGGCGACACCGCCGGTGCAGTAGAGCTTGCGGCCGCGGTGCGAAACGGGCTCGAAGCGGCGGGTGTTGAGATCATCCCGATGAACGAGTTGATCAAGCCAGTCGGTAATGACTGAGCAGGCCTCAGCGGCTGATCTGAAAGTGGAATACCCGCGGATGTTAGCCGTCGGCGATTCCGCATTGTTGATCGAATTCGGGTCGGAAATCGACCCGGAAATGAACTCACGGGTCTACGCTCTCGCAGGCCAGATCGAGGCCTCGAACAATGCCGCCGTCATAGAGTTGGTTCCGACCTATCGCTCATTACTGGTCCACTACAACCCGCTGGTGAGCGACTACCGGGAAATGTCGAGTTTTCTGGATGACGCAGTTGCCGGCGCCAATGAATTACCCGCCTCCGCCGCCAGGCCCAATGTCATCGAACTGCCGGTTGTTTACGGTGGCGAAGATGGACCCGATCTTGAAACGGTCGCCGAGCACGCCGGCCTTTCAACGCAAGAGGTAATCGAGATTCACGCAGGCACCGACTACCGGGTTTACATGCTCGGGTTCGCCCCGGGTTTCCCGTACTTAGGTGGCCTCGATTCTCGAATAGCATGCCCCCGGCTCAAGACCCCGCGCACCAAAGTCCCGGCGGGTTCTGTCGGTATCGCAGAATCGCAGACAGGTGTCTACCCGAACGCCAGTCCCGGTGGATGGCAGTTGATCGGCAGGACCGCGGTAAAGCTGTTCGATCCTGGAGCTACAGCCGCAAACAAATCGCCGTCGTTAATCACGCCAGGTTCGGAAGTGCGGTTCGTACCGGTACAAACTCATGACTGATCGGGCAATCGACAGTAGCCGGACCAGCCGGATCAGGGTTATCGCGGCCGGGCCACAAAGCCTGGTACAGGACGGGGGACGGACCGGTTTTCAGAAACTCGGGGTCTCGGTAAGTGGAGCTGCTGACATCGACGCCCTCAACATCGGCAACCGGCTCGTGGGCAACGACCCATACGATGCGGCGGTGGAAATCCTGCTCGGCGGCGCTGAATTCGAGTTTGAGACGACGGCAACATTCGCGCTGACAGGCGCGGAGACCGGCGCCACTCTGGACGGCGTGCCGCTGACCGGGGACGTCTCGTACTCTGCCCACATCGCAGCAAGGCTCGTACTGGGGATGCCGGCCCCTGGTCAGGGACTGCGCACATATCTTGCCGTAGCCGGGGGAATAAAAACCCCGCGAATACTCGGATCGCGGTCTACGCACGTCGCCTCGGAAATTGGCGGGGTCGATGGCAGGGCGCTGGCACCAGGGGATTTGCTTGAGATCGGACAGGCCCCGGCAATTGCCGGGTCAGGAAAAATGTTCAACGGTATCGACACTCTCGCCAACGGCCCCGAACTACTAGCCGTAAACGTGCGGGTGGTCCTCGGGCCGCAGGACGATGAATTTTCGGCAGCCGGTATCAGGACGTTCTTAGACTCCACGTATGTCGTTACCGACCAGTCGAATCGGCAGGGAATACGATTGGACGGTCCGGTAATTGAATCTCGGACTGGGAGCTACGACATCGTGTCGGATGCCGTCGTAAACGGTTCAGTGCAGGTCCCGGGCGATGGGAAGCCAATCGTCCTGCTTGCCGACCGCCAGCCCACCGGGGGCTACGCGAAGATCGCGACGGTGATAACGGTCGACCTTCCGACGCTGGGCCAGGCCGCACCGGGGACGAAAATCACCTTCGTTGCGATCGGCGTGGATGAGTCCCAGCAGCTTCTTGCAGAGCGCTCGAAACGGGTGCTTGAATCGGAGTTGGGGCAGGCCGTCGGCACGTTCCTTGTCCAGGTCAACGATCAGCACGTCGCCGTTGGCGTGACCGAAGGTGAAACAGGCCGTCGCGGCCCTGTCACGCACATCGCCCAGATAAACGACGTGGCCTATCCGATTTCGGCCGTAAAATATACCCCCGCTGAATAGGGACGCTTTGTTAGAATCGGCCATCGTATTGGCCGCCGATGACAAAGCTTGTTCCGGCAACTTCCGCTGACTACGCCCTAGCCGAGGGAGCACAACAACGTTCGACCAGGACCTTCTAAACGACGGGCTCCTCTTGAGCCTCGTCGGCATGAGCATCGTATTTGCCGTGCTTGCCCTTTTGGCCGTGTTGATCAAGGTCCTGAGCATCTTCGATCGCGATCCCGCGGCTGTCCCCCAGGCCGCGGGTCCAGGGTCGGTACCTGAAACGCCCTCACCTGCTGGTGAAATCACCGGTGAGCAAGTTGCAGCGATCGGCCTGGCCCTCGCGCTTTCCGAACGGAACCTGTCGCCTGCTCCAGGTCCCCGTGTTGGGCCGCAGCCAGGACCGTCCACCGGCTCGTGGTTGCAGAGTGGACGGCTACGCTCACTCGGGAACACTCAGGGCTCCGGGGGACGGCGCGGACAGTGAGCCCCCTGAATTACAAAATCACGATCGCCGGGCAGACATACGATGTCCAGGTCGGTGATATTTCATCGTCACCTGTGGAAGTAACGGTCGACGGTACCACTTACCAGGTCGAATTCCCCGAATCCGGCCCGGCCGGTGCAACTCCCACCCAGCCGGCGACCGCGGCATCGATCTCGCGAACGGTAGCCCCCCGGCCACTCTCCCGTCCATCAATACCAACCACGGGCGGCGACGGGGTTGTCCGCTCGCCCATGCCGGGCCGGATCATCCGCATTAGCGTTTCTGATGGCGATGCCGTTACGAAAGGTCAACCGGTCGTCGTACTCGAATCGATGAAGATGGAAAACACGATCACATCGCCAGTCGACGGGACGGTTTCAGCCGTTCATGTCGCCGCCGGCGATTCCGTCCAGCACGGCCAGACCCTGGTCGAGATAGCACAGGCGTAACGGCGATGCCAGACGGACTAGATGCACTGTGGGAGGGCTTCACCGCGATTGGCAATGAGCCGCAGATCGTCATCATGTGGGTGATCGCCGGAGCGTTGCTGTACGTGGGGGTGGCAAAGAAAAAAGAGCCGCTTCTCCTGGTTCCGATTTCCATGGGAATCCTTTTCGCCAACCTTCCGCTGGGCGAACTTATCCGTGAGGGCGGCGAGGGTGAACCAGTTGGGCTTTTAAAAACTTTCCAGAATGTGGGGATGACGACGGACGTATTCCCGTTGTTGATATTCCTGGGCGTTGGGGCGGCGACCGATTTCAGTCCGATGCTGTCGAACCCGAAAACCCTGTTGCTGGGTGCGGGTGCGCAGGCCGGCGTATTTGTTGCCCTGCTCGGTGCGCTACTGCTCGGAATGACCGACTTTTTCGAGTTCGGGTTGCTTGAGGCGTCATCGATCGGAATAATCGGCGGGGCTGATGGCCCGACCACGATATTCATCGCGACCCGCATGAAGGAACTCGGCGATTCGCTCCCCAACGTCGATATTCGGGACATCGTCGGCGCGACGGCCGTCGCTGCATATTCCTACATGGCACTGGTGCCGATCATCCAGCCACCGATCATCAAACTGCTCACAACGAAGAAAGAGCGCCTGATCAGAATGGAGTACCCGGCAAAGCCGGTTTCAAAGCGGACCCAGGTAATTTTTCCGGTGCTGACCATCATTGTTATCAGCGTGCTTGTGCCATCGGCGACCCCCCTGATCGGGATGTTGATGCTCGGGAACCTGATCCGTGTTTCGGGCGTTGTACCACGCCTCCAGGATGTTTCCGAAAACGCAATGATGAACGCGGTGATCATCTTGCTTGGTCTGGCCGTCGGCTCAACGATGCCAGCCGCAATCTTTCTGCAACCCGAGACCATCGGGATTTTCTTCCTCGGCCTGTTTGCATTCATAATAGCGACCGCCGCCGGTATTCTGCTTGCGAAGCTGATGAACCTAGTTTCGCGCGACAAGATCAACCCGATGATCGGTGCCGCCGGCGTTTCTGCCGTACCGATGGCAGCCCGTGTAGTCCAGGAAATGGGTCAGAAAGAAGACCCCGACAACTACCTGCTCATGCATGCGATGGGCCCAAACGTTGCCGGTGTAATTGGCACGGCGACAGTGGCCGGAGTGTTGCTGGCAATCGTCGAGGGTCTCTTGTAGCCCGCAAAGGGCTTCCGGTTGAGGAGGCTTTGCATCTTGCGCTATGTGGGCCGAGGTGCGACGATCTGGCTCGTAAATCCCAGAGTGCTAACTAATCCCTCTTTGCCACCATCTCCGCAGCCTATTTCGCATGGGCCGCGGTACCACGGAGAATCTTAGATATGCCTGACCGTTCAATGAAGGGCGTCTATCCGATCCTTTCAGCCCCGATCAACGAAAAAGGCCAACTGGTAGTCGAAGACCTGGAACGTCAGGTCGAGTGGATAATCGGCAAGGGCGTGCACGGCGTGGGAATCGCGGTCGCCACCGAGATATACAAGTTCAACGAACAAGAGCGCGACCTGATCCTGAACACCGTCGTGCGTGTGAACAACAACAGAGTCAAAGTGGTGATGAACACCGGGGCCGAGGGTACCGAACAGGCGATATTCCTCTCGAAGAGGGCGGAGGAACTGGGTGCCGATGCGCTGATGATCCGCCCGACCTCTTTCATCCCGGTCCCGACGTCAGAAAACATCGACTATTTCGTGCGGATCGCCGAGTCGGTCTCGCTGCCAATTTTCCTGCAGGACCAGGGCACCGCCCTGGTTCCGCCCGCGATGGCCGTCGAGTGTGCAAAGCGGCACGAGAACCTCTGCTACATCAAGGTCGAAACGCCGCCGACTATACCTCGAATGGGCGAAACGCAAAAACTGGCCGAAGGCTCCGGGCTGATCCTGTTCGGAGGAGCAGGGGGTGCGTTCGCCATTGAGGAGTTCCGACGGGGGTCGGTAGGGACGATGCCCGGCTCGACTTTGCCCGACATGTTTGTGAGGGTCTGGGACCTTTTCCAGGCAGGCGACGAGAACGCTGCCGAAGCGGAGATGCAACGCCATGCGCCACTGATCCAGGTACTGGCGCAGGGCCAGGGGCTTGCCGGATGGGTTTACAAGCACATCATGGTCAGAAGGGGAGTCTTCTCACCGGGATCAGATTTCGCACGGCACCCGGCTCTGAAACCCGATCCTCAGCAGTACGTCGAGATCGATCGATTTCTTGAAGAACTGGACCTGATCGGCCAGTAATCCTGAAGGTGCAACCGATGTTGGGCGACGGTAGAATCCACCCGGTTGCGATTTAGTATTCAGAGAAAACACCGTGCCTGCTCAAGAATCCGAATCTGCGGACTGTCCCGCCGGCTGTGGCCGCTCACCCGCCGGCTGTTGTAGGCACATGTCCGTCCCGGGACCGATCACGTCAACCAGCCTGCCCACCAACCATGTTCACAGTTGCAGGGTGGCGGTCAGGTGATCGAAGCCGCAACGACCCTGGCGCTGGTAGGCAGCGATCTCTCGGGGGTGCAACTCACCGGCCTGATCATCATGTCGCTGATCGTTGGGCTTATCGGAGGAGTTGTCGGGATCGCGCTCGGCGTAATACGACTGCCTGTGATGACGGCGATGAATATCGATCCGCTCATAGCGGCAAGCACCAACCTCCTCGTAAGCGTGCTCGGTTCCGTTGCAGGATCCTGGCCCGCGATTCTGCAAAACAGGATAGTTTTTCGGATGGTTGTCGTGATCGGCATTCCGGCGGTCATCGGTTCGTTTGTCGGAGGCCTGTACGCAGACCTCGTATCTCGAACCGTTCTACTGGCCATCGTTGCACTTTTGCTGGTCTGGTCCTCGGCAGCAATGATCATCCGGGCTCTCGCCGAACTCCGGAGCCGAACCGCCACTGGCGGGGACGACCCGAAGGCAGGGCGCGGCGACCTGAATCCCAGGACGGTAGCCCGTGAAAGCGTTCTCGGGCTTGGAATCGGAGTCATCGGCGGGGCGGTTGGTCTGGCGCTGGGCGTTCTGAGAATGCCCGCACTCGTGCATGTACTCAAGATGAAGCCTGCCCTCGCCGCGGGAACAAACCTTGCCCTCACGATCCTGGTCGGCCTGTCCGGGTTTTCGGGCCATCTCATTAGCGGTCGGGTCGACTGGATGCTTGCAGCCGCGGTGGGCGTTCCGGCAATGGTTGGCATGTTCGCCGGCTCGCGACTCGGAGGCGATACCGATCCCACAAAGCTCCGCCTGGGTGTAGGTGTTGTGTTGCTGATTGTATCGCCACTAGTGTTCTTCGACGCGTTTTGGGGCTAGTTTCCGCCGGTGGCCGGGTGGGGGCTTTTCATGCCCGGCTGTGGAAGACCCGTTTTGCCCGGCTGGACGCACCTATAATTCGCAAATCATGACGATATTGCCCGGAACAGCATTTCGCTCCGCACTGGACGAAGAATCGCCGCTTCAAGTTGTAGGCACCACCAACCCATATCACGCGGTGATGGCGAGAGCCGCCGGATATCGTGCGCTGTATCTTTCTGGTTCTGGAGTTGCGACCGCTTCGTACGGTCTGCCCGACCTCGGCATGACCACGCTCGATAACGTACTCGAAGACGTCCGCCGCATCACGGCTGCGGTCGACCTGCCGCTGCTTGTTGATATTGATACCGGTTGGGGCGGCGCTTTCATGATCGCCCGTACGATCACCGAAATGGCCAGGACGGGAGCCGCCGGGGTCCATATCGAAGACCAGGTGCAGGCCAAGCGCTGCGGGCACCGGCCGGGAAAGCAGATCGTTTCGGCCGCGGAGATGTGCGACCGGCTGAAAGCCGCCTCCGATGCAAAAACCTATGATGATTTTGTACTTATGGCACGGACCGACGCGATTGCGACCGATGGTGTCGACGCCGCGATAGAACGGTGCGTTGCCTACGTCGAGGCCGGAGCGGACATGATCTTCGCTGAAGCAGTCACCAAGCTGGGCGACTATCGCCGGTTCAGCGATGCTACCGGAGTCCCCGTACTTGCGAACCTGACCGAATTCGGAATGACTCCGGCATTTACAGTCGATGATCTCCGATCGGTGGGAGTTGCGATCGCGCTTTACCCGCTGACGGCCTTCCGGGCTGCAAACAAAGCGGCCGAAAACGTGTTCAGGACGCTGCGAAAAGCAGGTACGCAGGGCGACCTGATCGACGATCTGCAGACGCGCGACGAACTTTACGAATACCTCGATTATCACAGCTATGAAAGCAAGCTCGACGAACTATTCGACGCCGATGACATTTCCGAAGCAAACGAACAGGACGCACCGAAATGACAACTTCAGGTCTTATGGGAATAACGGCGGGCGCATCGGCGGTATCGACGGTCGGGAAAGCCGGCGTGGGCCTGACTTACCGGGGGTATTCGATTACTGACCTGGCCGCTCAATCGACCTTCGAGGAGGTCGCGTACCTGCTCATTTACGGCAAGCTCCCGGGGCAGCAACAGCTCGATGCGTACAGGAAAAAACTCGCCGGACTGAGGACATTGCCGGGTCCGCTTAAGTCACTGCTCGAAGCGATCCCAGCTTCAGCCCACCCGATGGACGTACTAAGGACCGGTACGTCGTTCCTGGGCACTCTTGAGCCGGAAGGTGAAGGTGGCCGTACCGCGGCATCAGTCGGCGATCGGCTCACTGCGTGCTTCGGGTCCATGCTGGCCTACTGGTATCGATTTCATTCGAGGCGCGAGAGGATCGACACGGAGTCGGACGACGATACCGTGGCCGGTCATTTCCTCAACCTGATTTCCGGCAGGCCAGCCAACTCCCTGAAAAGAGACGCACTCGACGCCACGCTGGTGCTTTACGCCGAACACGAATTCAACGCGTCGACCTTCACGGCCAGGGTCATCACATCGACTCTATCCGATACCTACTCGGCGATCGCCGGTGGCATAGGCGCGTTGCGCGGTCCGCTCCATGGCGGTGCAAACGAGGCGGCGATGGAACTGGTTTCGTCATTCGATTCGCCGCAGGACGCAGAAAAATCTTTGCTTCACATGCTGAAAGCACGCCGCCTGATCATGGGTTTCGGGCACCGGGTCTACAAGGACGGAGACCCCCGTTCACCGATCGTAAAAGAGTGGGCCAGAAGACTTTCCGAGGCTGACGGCAATACCTCGTACTATGATATTTCAGAGCGTATCGAGGAAGTGATGATGCGCGAGAAAGGGATGTTCCCAAACCTCGATTTCTACGCCGCCACCGCCTACCACATGTGCGGGATCCCAACCGCGATGTTTACTCCGGTATTCGTGATCGCAAGAACGTCGGGATGGACCGCCCACGTGATCGAACAGCGCGGCGACAACAAGCTGATCCGACCGCTGGCTGACTATACCGGGCCTGAGCCGAGGGAGTACGTGGCGATTGCGGAGCGCGGCTAGTCGAATGCAGGCTACCGACGCCGTTATAGCCGAAATCGCTGAGTACGCGATCAGCTATGAGCCCGAGTCTGAACTTGCAATAGACACAGCCCGGCTCTGCCTGATGGACTCGATCGGTTGCGCGTTGCTGGCCCTGAACTACCCGGCGTGCACGCGGCTGCTCGGGCCCGACGTGCCAGGCACCGTGGTCCCTGATGGATCGAGGGTGCCGGGCACGGGGTTCCAGCTCGACCCGGTGAAGGCGGCGTTCGACACCGGGGCTGCCATCCGCTGGCTCGACTTCAACGACACCTGGCTTGCCGCCGAGTGGGGTCATCCGTCCGATAACTTCGGTGCGATCCTGGCAATAGCCGATCACATGAGTCGCAAGTCCCGATCAGAAGGCGATCTTCCGATCGATTTGAGACAGGTGCTAACAGCGGCCGTTAAAGCGTATGAAATCCAGGGTGTGCTGGCGCTGCAAAACTCGTTCAACAGAGTCGGCATCGACCATGTGTTGCTGGTGAAGGTCGCCTCGGCTGCGGCGGTCACTGCGATGCTGGGGGGCGACCGAGCACAGGTCGAGAGCGCAGTGTCGAACGCATGGCTCGACGCGACTCTGCGAACGTACCGGCACGCACCGAACACCGGATCGCGCAAGTCATGGGCGGCCGGCGATGCGCTTGCCCGAGCGGTCCGGTTTGGCCTCAGTGCAATGACGGGGGAGATGGGCTACCCATCGGCACTGACCGCCCCGGACTGGGGATTTCAGGACGCTTGGTTTGGTGGCGAGGAGGTCACGCTGGCGCGTCCGCTCGGCTCCTACGTGATGGAGAACATCCTGTTCAAGGTCTCGTTCCCGGCGGAGTTCCACGCCCAGACCGCGGTAGAGGCCGCATTTGTGCTTCACAACGAGGTGGTCGAGAGACTGGACGAAGTGAAGTCGATCACGATCACCACGCAGGAGTCGGCGCTCAGGATCATCGATAAGACAGGTCCGCTGAACAATCCGGCCGACCGCGATCACTGCATCCAGTACATGACGGCGATCGGACTGTTAAACGGTGCGCTCACGGCCGACGATTACGAGGATGGGGTTGCCGCTGACCCGCGCATCGATCAACTGAGAGAAAAAATGGTCGTGGAGCACGATCAGCGCTTTTCCGATGACTATCTCGATCCCGACAAGCGCTCGATCGCCAATGCGCTACAGGTCATGTTCACCGATGGCACTTCAACCGAGAAAGTGGTGATCGAATATCCGCTTGGACACCGGCGCAGGCGCGACGAGGCGAAACCAGTACTGGTCGAGAAGTTCCGCTCGAATGCTGCGACCCGGCTCGACGATACGAAGGTTCAGCGGCTGGTCGAGTCGTTCGGCGATCAATCAGCACTTGAATCGATGGCCATCGATGAACTCATGGACCTCCTGGTGCCGTCTGACGCCGCCCGGTAGTACGGGTCGTTGTCCCGGTGCTAATCTTCTCTACTGTTTGCAATTTTCCGATCATCCATGAAAAATCCCCGCGACAACGATTGGCTGATCGGTCGTCCGATTCATCTCCCACACCTCGTTCGTCAAATCCAGAAAAACCATGACCAAAACCACCGGTAGCGATCTCCTCGTCCGTGCACTCAGGGCGGAAGGGGTGGACACCGTCTTCGGAGTCGCCGGAGACCACATCCTGCACATGCTCGACACGATGTTCGACGAGCCGCTGCGCATGATCGACTTCAGGCACGAATCAGGTGCCGTCCACGCCGCCGACTCTTACTCGAGAATCCTCAGGCGCGGCGGGGTGATGCTCTCGACCACACCGGGTCACGCCAACGCGATACCGGGACTTGCCAACGCGCAGCACTCTGAAGCCCCGGTCATTAACATCGCCGGCTCTGCCGACTCGTCAAACCTTGGCCGCGGTGCGATGCAGGAATTTGACCAGGTCGGGGTGGCCGCCGCCGTCACCAAAGGAGCGTGGGAGGTGCCGAGTCCGGCCCGTATCCCCGAGTACATCGCGCTTGCGTTTCGAACCGCGCTCGGCGGTCGCCAGGGCCCGGTTCACCTGACAATCCCGCACGACTTCCAGGAAGCCGAAGTCGACGATGCTGAAGCCGCCCGATACGCGCCAAGCGAGTATCGAACGCCCCTTACGGTGATGGGTGACCCAGTACAGGTTGAGCGTGCGATCGACATGTTGAATTCCGCGGAGCGACCGGTAATTTTCGCCGGCTCGTCAGCAGGAGCGACCGCGGACCCTGCCGAAGTGCAACGGCTTGTTGAGACGATGCGCATTCCGTTTGTATCCGAGGATTCGGCGCGCGCTCTGATTCCCGATTCCCACGAATATTCGATGGGATTCGGATACCAACCCCTCAACCCCGCGGTGCAGCATGTTCGAGATGCCGATGTCGTGCTGATGCTCGGGAAGAAACTCGATTACACGCTTGGATTCGGCGGCAGTCCGCCGTTTGCCCCTGATACGAAGTTTATCGTCGTCGATCCATCACCCGCACAGGTCGCACGGGCCCGCACTGCGGCTGTCGGCATAGTCGGCGACATTGGCCCCGTGATCTCGCAACTGGCTGATGCTGCGGAAAAACGTGACTGGTCGGAGCGAACGGAATGGGTCGCTGCCATGCGGTCGACCAACGAGAAGTGGCACGGGGAGCTTGAAGCGCTCGGGAAAGCAGAAGACCCGATGCATCCCATGTACGTGTCGAAAACGCTGCAAAATTATGTCGACGACGATACACACATCACATTCGACGGTGGCGACTACTGTCACTTTCTGCGTGCTTCGATCAAGCGAGATCAGCCTTACAGGTTCCACAACGTGTCGAGCTTCGGCATGATCGGCGTCGGGCTGCCTTACGCACTGGGAGCACAGGTTGCGCTGCCGGGCACCCAGGTGGTGCTTGCCGTTGGCGATGGCTCGCTCGGTTTCAACGGCATGGAGATCGATACGATGGTCCGCCACAACCTGCCGGTAAAGATGTTTGTCGGGAACAACGCGATCTGGGGCATTGACTGGCAGATTCAGAAGGGTATGTACGGTCGGCCAGTGTGGACCGATCTGCTGCCGACCCGCTACGACATAATGGCGCAGGGTTTGGGAGCGTACGGCGAGCACGTGGCGAAGGCAGAACACCTGGACGGGGCGATGAAACGGGCTTTTGACTACGACGGCCCGGCGTTGTTGAATATCGATATCGCCAAGATCATCAGCCCGGTGGCCGAGGCCGCCATCAACCGCAAGATGGGATCACACGGATAGGTCGACATGCTTCCAGACAAGTATTTCTACAGCGAAAACGACGTCGAGCGCAGGGAGTTGCTACCCGGCGTGTTTGCCCGGCTGATCTGGGGCGAAAAGATCATGATGGGGATCATCGATATTGATCCCGATACGGAGGTCCCCAAACACCAGCACCCGCACGAGCAGGCGGGACGGATACTTTCCGGTGAAGCCTGGTTTTACGTTGGCGATGACGAGAAGTTGCTTAGCGCGGGGGACCACTACGTCATTCCGGGCGATGTCCCGCACAGGGTAGTTGCGACCGGAGACGGCTGCGTGACCCTCGACATTTGGTCGCCCATTCGCGAGGAATACATAAGCAACGATGTCGGGTTTTTTCGTTAGTCGCGGGTGTGTGTAGAGCACATTGAACGACATTTACCGCAACCGCCTGTGCAGACGAAAATACTTTAGTGCAGGCAAGAATGTCGTAAGTCGTGTTGCGTTTCGACCCACGGTTCTGTCGGAATTACCATCCCGTTTTCAGAGATGCCGAGACCTGGTGTCGGTGAACTCCACTTCCAGCATTGGGCTGCCTTTGAGCAGTGGCTCTATGCCGCCGACCTGATCGCGGTACCAGCCTGTTTCAGGCGCGCTCATGATGATGCGGCGCTCTTCGGGTTCGGTAATCAGCCGGGCCCTCGCCGGCAGGTCGGCCCGAACCGCGCCTTTCAAGTGAAAGGTGAATTCCGGGTTCACTGCCAGGTTGGCCAGCCAGCTCCGCGGACCCGGAGTTCCGGTAATGATGATCCGACCGTCGATATTGTGGAACCAGATCTCAACGCGTCGCGGCTGGCCGGTATGCCGGCCGGTGGTCGTTATATCGACCACAACCTCTTTGCCCCGAAGGGCGTTGCGTATCTTTTCATCCATGGCGGGACCGGGCCGAACGCCCGGTCCTTTTCTTTTCGGCTATTACCTTCGGAGCAGTTGGGTTGCCCACCTGCGGTTTCACCCACACCCTCTCCCTCGCAGGGAGAGGGAATCGGCGAGCAGGTTAGCTCTTGGTTGCGGTGAAGGCTGCGCCGATTTCTTCCAGCGCCGCCTTGAACTCCTCGGCCTTCGCCATGTCGACGTGCTGCTTGACGTAGCTGGCGAGCTTGCACGCTTCCCAGACCTTCGTGTGGAGTTCGGGGTGCGCAGCGAGGTGCTCTGGCTTGAAGTAGTCGGTCCAGATAATCAGGATGTCGTGCTTGGCCTTCTCGGCGTGCTCTTCTTTTACCTGCACGTATCGAACGAACGAGTTGTGGTCCTCGACGCTCGAAGGCACACCCATATCCCCAATCAACTCGGTCATTCGGATGACTGTCTGTGCCGCCTGGATCGCGTCACGGGGATCGTAGATTCCGCACGGGATATCACAGTGGGCATGGACGACGCGAGTGGGGAGAACCCGGCCGGCGAATTGTGTAATTGTTTGTAGCATGTGTATTCTCCTCGAATGGGTGTGCTCGAAAGTGCGCAGTGCTGCCGATTTGAAAGCAGGCTGCCCCCGGATGCTCCCGACCATGTATCTGCTGGCCGCTGTCGATTAGCCCGACAAATCTACCACGAAGAACCACGGTCTACGGTTGAAATCACTAATAAACACACTAATTGAGTGGTTATCGTTCTACCCGTTCAAAGTTGCGGGCCGGAGCATGGAGCCAGCGATCAGCGAAAACACCTGGGTTGCGGTGCTAAAAGCCGGGTTCCGAAAGCATGATCCCAGGCGTTTTGACATCGTGCGGCTGGAAGATCCCCGGGAGCCGGACCGCTGGATGCTTAAACGCATTGTCGGACTTCCCGGTGAAGAGGTTGCTCTAACGGCCGGTGAACTGTTCGTCAACGGAAAACAGATCGTAGACCCCCACGCGTACTGTCCGGATCCGCAGGCCGACAAGTTTGAATGGTGGCCGCGTGACGATGAATACGTGGTGCTGGGCGACAACCGCAGGCAGTCGACCGACAGCAGGAAATTCGGTCCTGTAAAGAGATCGAGTATCCGTGGTCGCGTGCTGGGTTAGATTGGGCTGACCGCATCCTGATGCAGCCAGGACTCCGCTTCGACGCACTCGGGCGAGCGAATGTCGGAATTCCCGCGTAATCAGCGTCCGGTCTGCACGCCATCAAGAATCTTTTTTGCTTCTTTTGTCACGTTCTCGATGACGGGCAACAGGAAGTTTGTGCTGGGATTCCTGGACGAGTCGACTTCATTGGCAATGACTGTGACGATCGTTCCCGAGCCAGGCCAGTATGTAAATTGCGCCGAAAACGGGTAGATGAATCCGAACTGGCCGACCACCTGCTCGCCGTCTTCTGTCCAGACGAACACTCCAGCGCCGGAATCGACAATTACCGGGCCTGAATCCTCTGCCGGATGCTCGGCAACTTTAAGCATCTCTCGGGCGATTTCAGCAAACTCCGTCGATTCGAAAATGGCCTGCACAAGCCTGGTTATGTCACCGGGAGTCGAAACCAGGGCCCCCGACGCCCACTCTGCACTTATTACCGAGATTTCCGGTGTTTGCGGCACGTGACCATCGACTGCCGTCGGGGCGGCTGTGCCCGGCCCCACGTACTCGTAGCCCAGGGGTGTACCGCCCGGAATTCGTTCCCGGCCCGCAAGGTATGTGTGGTCCAGGCCCAGCGGTTCAAAAAACCTTTCCCGAAGCGACGCTTCAAGCGGCTGCCCGGCGACTATTTCGATGATGCGACCGAGTATCAGGAAATTCGTCTTCGAATATCCGTATTCTGTGCCGGGCGGAAAATGCGCACCGCCGGGCGCCGCCGCCGCGACTGCGATTACGCGATCTGGCGACTGCGCGACAAATGGTTCCTCTTCGTAAAGGATGTCCACGAAATCCTGGGTGTAGAACGCGGGGATTCCACTGGTGTGCTCGAGCATGTTGCGGACGGTGATTTGCCTGGCGTACTCGAATTCCGGGAACCACTTTGCTATCGGCGCGTCCAGTGCCAGATCGCCCTTCCGGGCAAGTTGAATCACCAGGGCAGCGACGAGCGTGTGAGTCAGGTCCCCGGCAAACATCGGGCGTTCGATCGTCAGCACGTCATCGGGAAATCGGTCGGGATCGATCGACAGCTTTGCAAACCCGCTCGCCATGTCGATCTGCCCGGTCGCCGTAGAAAAAACCGACATCGACGCTCCGGTGATTCTTTCGTCCTCGCGCCACGAATCGAGAGCCGCCTGCAGCTCGACCTGTATCGTCGTGATCTGCGCATCCGAAACGGCATTTTCGGCAACGCTCCCGCTCTCACCGCCATTGCCAGAGAAAGAACAGCCGATGAACACCGACACAGCCAGCATGAGGACGAAAACAGATGCCGCAGACTTCGCCAGCGTTGTCGGTTTCGCGCGTTTCCGGGCTACAGGGTTCATGCTGGCGAAACCATACAGCCCCGGCTGGCGATTGGCGTGTGAACGAACCCGGGAGTGATCGTGACCACCGGTCCGGTGGGACATCAGCCAGTGCTAGTCCGAACGAATGTTGATCGTGCCGGGCTTGTCCTGATCTTCCTTCGTGCCAAATATCACCATGTAAGCGATCGCTGCGATTAACCCGCCCACGATCGGGCCCGCCCAGTACAGCCACTGGTCGTCCCATATGCCATGGATCAGTGCCGGGTCAAGACTGCGGGCAGGATTAATCGACGCGCCTGTCAGCGGGACGGCAATAAGGTGAACGACGAATATGACCATGCCGATTGCCATTGGGGCCCGCGCTTTGTTGCCCCGCTTGTCAGCGGCTGTTGCGAAGCCCGCTTTGGGTGCAGCGAAGTGACTGAATACTCGATTAAATCACTCCGGGATGTGGATCAACTGAGCCAGCGTCATGCGAGCAGGCGGGCCGCCTCGATTGCACTGTATGTGATGATCAGGTCGGCCCCGGCCCGCTTGATTGCGGTGAGGACTTCCATTGTCGCCCGCTCCCGCTCCAGCCAGCCTGCGCTACCCGCGGCTGCGATCATCGAATACTCACCGCTCACGTTGTAAGCAGCGATGGGCGTGTCGAACCGCATCGACGCTTCTTTAATTACGTCGAGATAGGCGAGGGCCGGTTTGACCATTATCACGTCGGCGCCCTCATCGAGGTCCGCTTCGATCTCCCGCATGGCCTCGCGGCTCTGGGTCGGGGCCATCTGGTAGCCCTTCCGGTCGCCAAATTGCGGTGTCGAACCGGCTGCAATGCGGAACGGGCCGTAGAACGCCGATGCGTACTTTGCCGAGTAGCCCATGATTGGGGTATCTGTGAACCCCTCGTCGTTCAGAACGGCGCGGATGGCTGCGACCTGTCCGTCCATCATTGCCGATGGGGCAACCATGTCGGCCCCTGCCCGGACGTGTGAGACTGCCGTCTCGGCGAGCAGCAGTAAAGTCGCGTCGTTGTCCACACCGCTCTCGTTGACGATTCCACAGTGACCGTGGTCGGTATATTCGCACAGGCAAACATCAGTAATTACGTACGTGCCGGGAGAGGCTTTTTTTATCGCAGCCACTGCCTGCTGGACCGCCGCATCGGGAGAGCTGGACCTCGACCCTGTTGCGTCCTTTTCGTCGGGGATTCCGAACAGCAGTACGGATTTAACCCCCGCGTCGTACGCTTTTTGTGCCTCTTCTGTCGCGACATCGACCGACATCTGGTCGATGCCCGGCATTGGTTCGATTGGAGTCCGGACGCCAGAACCGTTCACGACGAACATCGGGTAGATGAACTCCGAAGCCGAAAGGCGAGTTTCGGCGAGCATGTCCCGCATTGTGGAGTTGCTGCGGAGTCGCCTGAGTCGGGAAAACGAATCGTTGGTCATCTACTTATTATGTCTCGCTGGCGAGTGACGTAATGGCGGCGACCAGGCCATCGATCGACTGCTCACTGGCCAGAACGTCGATGTTAACCCCGAGTTCAGCGGCCGTTTCAGCAGTGACAGGTCCAATAATCACGGTCTTGCTCGTATTTATCAGGTCGGGGCTCCCACCGAGGAGGCCGATAAGATTTCTCACTGTTGAGGAGCTGGTGAAAGTGGTGAAATCGATGCCCTGTTCGTAGGCGTCACGGGCCAGCTCGCCCGTCTCAGGGGGTATCCGGGTCGAGTAGGCGATCACCTCATCTACCTCCGACCCCAGCTCTCTCAAACCTGCCGCCAGGGTTTCTCCGCCGATATCGGAGCGGGGGAACAACACATGGCCGGGAACGATGCCATCGCGCTTAAGGAGATCGACCAGTGCGCTGGCAATGTACTCGTCGGGCATGGCGTCGGCGGTTATCCCGGCAGCCGAGAGGGCCCGTGCTGTAGATGGCCCGACGACCCCGAATTTGAGGTGTGCAAATACCCTTGCGTCGACGCCGATGGCCCGCATTCGGTCAGTCACGCCGCCGACCGCGTTCGAGCTTGCCAGCATCATCCAGTCGTAGTTCGAAAGATTGCGCAACGCCTCGTCGAGCGGCGACGGATCCAGCGCCGGGACGATCTCGATAGCCGGATATTCGAACACTTCGGCCCCGAGGTCTTCGAGTGTTTTTACCAGTCGACTGGCCTGTGAGCGCGCCCTGGTCACGAGTACTTTTTTGCCAAATAACGGACGGTTGTCGAACCATGCCAGTGCGTCGCGCAAACCTGCCACTTCACCGATTACGAGGGCGACCGGTGCCCCAATTCCGGCTTCAACGCCCCGGCTTACGATTTCGCCGACCGGCCCGGTGACGGTCCGCTGTTTTGCAGTTGTCCCCCATTGGACCAGTGCAGCCGGCCGGTCGTTCGGAACCCCACGCGATACGAGGGCGTCGACGATGTTGTTCATCCCCTGCCAGCCCATGACGAACACGATCGTTCCCGAAAGGCTTGCGAGCGCGTCCCAGTTGATGCTCGAATCGGGTTTGTTCGGATCTTCGCTGCCCGTGACGATCGTAAGTGAAGTCGACATTCCCCTCTGGGTCACGGGAATACCCGCGTAGGCAGGTGCCGCAATCACGGATGAAATACCGGGAACGACTTCCCAATCGATGCCCGCCGCGGCCAGTTCCAGCGCTTCTTCCCCACCCCTCCCAAACACAAACGGGTCCCCGCCTTTGAGTCGGCAGACCGACTTCCCGCTCAGGCCCAGTTCGACAAGCAGGTCGTTGATTTCGGTCTGGGTCATGCGGTGGTCGTTGCGGCCCTTTCCTGCGTCGTACATTTCGGCGTCGGGCCGGGCTTCGGCCAGTAATCGGGGCGAGGCGAGGCGGTCGTAAACGATCGCGTCGGCGGTCCGAAGGACTTCGAGCCCTTTTACCGTAATCAGCCCGGGATCGCCGGGTCCGGCACCGACCAGGAAAACCTTGCCGTGTCCGTTGTCTCGCTGTGGTTCGCGTTCTGGCATCGGCTTACTTCACTTGCCCTGCCACAAGCTCTCTTGCGCCCTGGTTTACGAACGATTCACCAAGCCTTGCACCCAGCTCCTCGGCGTCGACCGCGCCGCCGCTTGAGCGCTCGCGGATCATTCGTTGACCATCCGGTGAAGAGGCGAAGGCCGATAGTTCCATCTGGTTTCCGGTGATTTGGGCGTGCGCCGAGACCGAAGAAGAGCAGCCGCCGCCAACTGCGCTCAGAAAGGCGCGCTCGGCAGTAATGGCGAGTCGTGTGTCCCCATCATCCAGTTTCTCAGCCAGCTCGATCGCGTGCGTGTCGTCTGCGCGAGTTTCGAGTGCGAGCGCACCCTGCCCGACAGCCGCCACAAACTCCATGGAGGAGAGATGTTGGGTGATCCGGTCCTGGAGTCCGAGCCGGTTCAGGCCCGCGGTCGCCAGGATTACGGCATCGGGCCCATCGTCAACGTCGAGTTTTGCGAGTCTGGTTGGCACATTTCCTCGCAGTGGCTCGACGATAAGATCGGGTCGCATGCCCAACACCAGGGCCCGGCGGCGTGCACTGCCCGTTGCCACGCGCGATCCCGCGGGTAGCGATTCGAGCATTGAACCATCGCGGCTCACGAGGGCGTCGCGGGGGTCTTCGCGAGGGGGAACGGCGGCGAGGGCGAACTCCGCTGTAAGCGACGAAGGCATGTCCTTAAGACTGTGCACAGCGAGGTCGATCCGTTCGTCAAGAAGCGCTGATTCAAGTTCCTTGACAAACACCCCGATTCCCAGCGATGCGATGTCCTGCCTGCTGTCCCAGTCGCCGATCGTCTTGATGACGACCAGTTCAAATGCGACGCCGGGGTTCGCTCCCTTCAGCGCGTCGATTACGAGCTGCGTTTGAATCAGCGCAAGTTCGCTCCCGCGGGTCCCTATTTTAATTTCGGTGCGAATAGCAGGGCCTTCTGGCTGGTCAACGGGACGGGTCAATGCGATTGGTCTGTCCCCGTGGGGCCTGCCCGGGTGCCTGGAGGGTACCCGGCATTTGCCTGGCCGTCGGAGCGCACGCTACGCCTTGTTCGCCACATTGTGGTTTTCGAGTGCTTCGATAAGCATAGCGCGGGCCCTGTCGGTTTCGCCGCTCTCGAAAATCTCCAGCATTTCGTCGGTTATCGATTGGGCCCACTGGTTCGGTGTCACCATTAATTCTCTTGACCGTTGCTCAACCCGCACTTCGGCAAGCATGGGCCCCATATCGGCCCACCGCAGGCACTGGCAGTTGGCGTGATCGCTCATGCGTTCTCTTAGCCTGCGGGCCAGGGCGGGGCTGGTGCCGGCGGTCGAGACGGCGACGGTCACATCGTTCCGCTGGATCAACGATGGTGCGATCCAGGTGCACAACCGGGTAACGTCCATCACATTGAGCAGGATGTTCCGTTCGGCTGCTTCCCGGGAGATCGCCTCGTTAGTTTCCTGTGATGAGGTGTCGGCGACAATTACGACCCAGGCACCGGCGAGATCGCCCGGCTGGTATTTGCGGGCGACCCATTCGATTTTGCCGTTACCTGCCAGTACGCGAAGTTCATCCGATATCTCTGCTGCCGGACTGAACAATTTTACGTCTGCGCCACATTCAAGCAGGTATTTCACCTTGCGCTGGCCTTCGTGCGCGTCGCCTCCAAATACGATTGCGAGACGAGATTTCACATCGAGATAAATACCGTAGTAACGCGGCAAGGGATTCTCCGATTCAACGGGGGGTCGGGTCCGGGCGAGAGGGTTCAATCAGCCGATAGGCTGGAGTTCTTCAATAACGAATTCGTCTTCAACGAAATAACGGACGCGGGTTTTCTTGTATTCACGCCGGCTGTACACGAGCTTACGTTCATCGAGACCGGTTGCTTCGGCAATTTCGCGTCCGAACTGTTCACACTCTGCCTCAGAAACCCCGTGGACCATCGTGAAATGAGAGTAAGGCCAGTCGTCGTAAGTTGGACGCTGGTAACAGTGGGTCACCGCGGGGTGCTGCGCCATGATGTCGCCAACTTCCTGTTCACGTCCCTCGGGGACTTTCCAGACGATCATGGCGTTGGATGAGAACCCGGCCCGCCGGTGATGGAGCACTGCGCTGTAACGGCGCATGATTTTCCGCTCTTTCAGCTCGTCTGCCATTTCAAAAAGTCTTTCGACCGACATCCCAAGTTGTTTCGCCATGCTATCGAACGGTCGAGAGATCAATTCGAGGTCGTCTTGCATTACGCGGATGTAATCGATGATGTCCTGGGTTACCGTGATCGCGCTGCCCTTTTTGCGATCAGGAACGAATATGTCTTTGGCTGCCGATTTGCCTTTTACCATGTCGAAGTTGACGCCGATTTTGAAGAACCGGATTGTCGGCAAGAGACGGGTAGACTCCGCCCCGGTCAGCACTCCGAGCTGTTCAACTTCATCTTCAAGTGAACGGGTGGGGGGTACCGCGATGGTGAACCACAGGTTGAAATAACCGTCGCGCTCATAGTTGTGACTGATCCCCGGATGTCGATTGAGGAGCCTCGCAGCCTTGTCGAGCCTGTCTTCGGGAAACCGCATTGCGACAAGCATCGACTGGTAGTCGAGCGTACGGGTGTCGAATATCGCCCCGATCTGGCGCACGACGTTCTTGGACCGCAAGATGCCGAGGCGGTCGATCACGTCCTGTTCAGTGGTGCCGATCTTGTCGGCGATTTCCTTGAACGGCTCGACCACAAGCGGGAATGCCGACTGTACCCGGTTCATGATCTCTCGGTCAATGGAATCAAATTCGTCGAAGGTCATTGTCTCTTCGTGCCTGTTTACAGGTACCAGCCCCGCCGCAGGTGATTATCACCGGGCGCACGGGAGAATTAGAGGATTCTCAGAGTACGAATTGTATCGCAGTGGAAACTGCCCCTGCGACGGGAAGATGCATGGAATGCGGTGATGATTGTTTGGGGATCTGCTGAGAATAATTCCGGTTTGTCCATACGTGGTATCTGCGATTGGCTTCACATCTGCGACCAGGGTGCAGTTTATGGCCGCCCTTTCGAGCCCGGGCAGGGCGACCAGCACGACCCCTGGACAGTGAGGTCGGCGAGGAACGTTCGGGGGTTGTACCCGGGCTAAACGCGCAAGTTCATCAGGGCGGGCTGGGGGCAGCGACGGAAGCCGCAGCACTGAAGCTGAACCTTCAGGCACCTTCTACTTCATCGGTGAAATCAAAGCCGATCTTCCCGAGGCCAGGGACGATACAGCCAAAGTCGATTCGGTGCGAGCCCCGCGTAAGCTGCTCGCCGTCAATGCTGATTTCGATAGAACGGTTCATCTGCAAACCGAAGGTGTTTTCTTTGTTCACCTGGTCGAAGCTGATCGTGACGCCATCGTTTTCGAATGTTGTCTTGTCCATGGGGACTTCCTCGGAGTCGTCGACCCGCAGTGGGACAAGACCATGCGCATAACCAGAGCCGAGCGTATTTTTCAGCGTAAAGCCCCAACCGGTGGGCGTGTTGTGCAGGCTGCCTTTCACATAAAGGCGCCTTAATATGAACGCTGGCACACCCGGCATTGATTTCTCCCGCTTGATGGACTATCGAAGTCGGTAGATTCTCGCGCATCCGAAAACAATAAATAATGGTTCAACATGCGACCGCATGGCACTTTCGGGCAGAAAAAAGCATGAGGGCCGCACAGACCGCAGTTCAGGACATCTGGCCTGAGAGGTCCGGCGACTTCAGGCACCCGTGCCTATGTCTTCGGCAACGTACCCTGCAGCCAGGTTGCCGCTGCGGACCGCCGATTCCATCGTCGAGGGCCACCCCGTGTCGGTCCAATCGCCGGCAAGGTAGAGCCCGGGCAGTGGAGTCCTCTGCGATAGGCGGGCGCTCTGCGTTCCGGGAATCGCCCGGAAGGTGGCCTCGAGCATTTTTACGACGGCGAATTTAGTTATTGCGGCCTTTTGTGCCTCCGGGAATACCAGCGCCATTTCGGTCGTAAATATCTCACGGAGTTCCTGCTTGGAGCGGTCTTTCCATTCCCACGCCCCGCTGAGGGAGATGACGATGTGCTGGCCCGCGCCATCGTCTCTCGACTTCAGCTCGGTGTCATTGAACACCCACTGCAACGGGCTATCGAGCACGGCCACATATTTCTGCCGCAATACGGGCCGGTCGTACCAGATATGAACGGCGACGATCGGTGCCGTTTTGATGGATTCTGCAGGGGTGAAAAAATCGTCCGGCCCATCGGTTTCTTCTGATCCGTCAGGTAGGAGCGGTGTCAGTGCAGCTGCCGGGACGGCCGAGATCACGGCATCTCCCTCGATGAGTTCGCCGTTGACAGTCACCACACCGGTAATCCTGGCGTTGTCGATGCTCAGAGATGCCACTTCGACACCGGTCCGTATTTCACCACCATGCTGCTCGATGAAATTCCGTGCGTTCTCTCCAGCCAGCGTCGAGAGTCCGACCAGCGGTACGCCCATCGCCGGGTTCCCCGCCGCTCCCAAAAGGGCGATCTTGAAAAGCATGATGCCGGTGTAGGCGCTGACGACCGAAATATCGTCGTTCAGCGAAGGCAGGATTATCAGGTTCCAGAAATTCCGAATGGTTTCATCATTCTGGCCGTGGTCTCGCAGCCAGTCTTCGAAGGTTATCCGGTCGTGCGGTGAGCCGGGACCCGGGCGAGTCAGCCTGATGCTCAACAGCCCCCACAGAATCAACAACTTGCCTCTTATCCCCACGTGACGGTACCCGAGCAGCGCGGAAAGGTTTGCCAGTAATCCGGGAAGTTTTCTTGCTCGCAGCCAGCTGAGTCGCCCATTTTTCAGAACTGGAAGTTCCAGCCGCTTTTCGAGCCTGACCTGGTCCCATGCACCGATGTCCCTGATGTATTGCTGGAACTGATCGCACGCCCCGACAAAGACATGCTGGCCGTTGTCGATTTCGGAGCCTGTCTCGCTATCGGTAAACGAATAGGCCCGGCCACCGAGAAACGGGCGCTTTTCAAGCACGATCGGCTTCATGCCCAGTTGAGTCAGGCGGACTCCGGCGGCCAGTCCGGCGATACCTCCGCCAATGACGACCACCTCCCTGGTTGCCATTGGCTACAGAAACCTTAAACCCCGACCGCGCAGCCAGATTATCGCCAGCAGTCGGAGTTTTTGGAATTTAGACAGTCCGACGCGATGGTTCAGCACATCGTAATCGTTCTTTTCGATCTGGCCGAGGAGAGATTGATAGACGCTGGTCATTGTTTCGGGGCAGGAGCGGGACTGGCTATCGAGGAGCGGGAAGAGACGAACCCCCGATGCGAGGTACTTCCTGGCCCGGCCTACCTGGAACTTCATAAAACGCTTGAATTCGGGTGTTGCCCGTCTGTTGCGGAGATCGTCGACCGATACGCCATATTCGGCAAGTTCCCGGGCGGGCAGATAAACCCGGCCGATTTCCAGGTCTTCGGTGATGTCTCGGAGGATATTTATCAGCTGTAATGCGATGCCGAGATCGGTTGCGTATTCGACCGCCCGGTCGTCTTCGTATCCGAACACTTCGATAAGTGCCAGCCCGGTCGCACCGGCGACGAGCTTGCAGTACTTGACCAGATCGTCAAACGTTTCGTAGGTCGCCCCGTTGAGGTCCATGCGGCAGCCATCGACGATATTGAGCAGGTGCCGCTGGTCGATCGGGTACCGGCGCAGTGTGTCGCCAAGTGCGATCCACATATCGCCCTCGGCCCTGCCATCGTAGGCATCGGCCAGTTTCACCCGCAGCGAATCCAGTGCTTCACCGGCGCCATCGCCATATTCGCCGTCATCCACAATGTCGTCTGCCAGCCTGCAGAACGCGTAACCGGCATACACAGAATTTCTTTTATCTGCCGGGAGGGTGGTGAACGCGTAGTAAAAGTTGGATGAGGCAGCTTTTGTGGCCTTCGCTACGACTTCGTAAGCGTGTTCGATCTGCTCTGGCGTGGCGACCATTACCGGGAGAGATGTCGATTGTGGGACGGTGTTTATGGCTTTGGTTCCTGGCACGTCAGTCACTGTGCATTGCCGAAGACTTGAAGGCATTTGCCGGGACAAGGCCAAGCCCGAGTTTTGATCGCAACCACGTCGATGTGAGAATCCAGGCCTTGTCGAGTCCTGACAGTGTTGGCCGTGTGTTCAAAACATCGTAGTCCGCGCGTTCAATTGCCTGTAACACAGCAAGACCTCCGCGCGTGAACAACACGAGGTCGGACCTGAGTGCATGGTCGAGGTGTTCGTTCAGCGGGTATCCGTCGATGAACAACTGCCTGGCGCGGTCGACCTGGAATTTCATCAATGCCCTGAACCCAGCATCGGTCTTACCCTCAGCAATCTGTTTTTCTGAAACACCGAACCGGTCGAGGTCTTCAAGTGGAATGTAGATTCTGCCGATCTCGTCATCACGCTTTACATCCTGCCAGAAGTTTGTGAGCTGGAGGGCCGTGCAAATGCGGTCGGATAACGCCTGCAGTTCGGGTTCCCGGACACCAGCCAGGTACAGGATCAGGCGTCCGACCGGATTCGCCGAATAAGAGCAGTAGTTCAACAGATCGTCGTAAGTTTGGTGGCGGACTATCTGCTGGTCGCGCCTGTTGGCTTCGATCAGGCGCTTCAGCGGGTCGATCGGGATATCAAAAGTTCGGACCGTTTCAGCCAACGCAACGAAATAGGGGTGTGCCGGGGCGACGCTGCCGGGCGAAATCCGGCTGCCGGTGCCGGAATGAACGGCTTGCGGATAGCAGGCGTCGAGTTGCTGTTGCCACAGGTCGAGGAGCGCCAATCTGTTTCCAGCAGCTTCGTCACCGAGGTCGTCGACCCCACGGGAAAAGGCATATATCGAATAGAAGTGCCGACGCAGGCGTTTTGGCAGGAGACGAGAGCCCACGCTGAAATTCTCGTAGTGAGTCCGGGCCAGATCTTCGCACAGGGCGAACGCAGCATCCAGGTATTCTGGCGAGTCAGGCTCAACTTCCAACCCTGGGGTCGGAAGCTCGACAGCCGATGTAGCTGACTGATTCATGGGCGCAGACGAGGTTTCTGGCGGGCGTCCGGCATGCCCGGCTACGAGCTACAGCCCCATCACCTGGACTGCAACCTGGCGGGGCTTCGGCTCATCGAGTTCGACCAGCAATATTCGCTGGAACTCGCCGAGCAGCGGAGTGCCATCGATCACCGGCACGATTTCCGATGTGCCGAGGACCATGTGCTGGCAGTGGGCGTGACCGTTGGGGCATTCGTTGGGGCGCATGCTGACCGTGCGAACTTCGAAATCGTTGTGGCCGTAGTAAATGTCTTTAGGGGCGACACGTTCGAGAAAGTGATACACGTCCTTGAGGAGCAGCGGCTCGTTCTCGTTGATTACTACAGAAAACGTGGTGTGGGTGCTGTAGATCGAAACCTGTCCCTGCTTCACTCCAGATTCGGCAACCAGTTTGATCACCGTGTCTGTGAAGTCGATCAACTCGGGAGCATCGGTCGAAATGACCTCCACGATCTTGCTGAAGACTTTGTAATTGGTACCGGTCGTTAGCCCGCCGGGAGTGGTGCCGTTCAACACGCTTATTCTGCCAGCCTCAACAGCCGACAACCCACGTGCCTTTTCCGAATACAAACTTATTTCCCCCTGAAAAACCAGGACATGCCATATCTCGGTGCCAGATGTCCGCGCCAAGTCTCAGCGAGTGTAACTTACAGCAATCCCACTGAGATTACGCGTTTCACCGCATTCAAACTTCAGCTTTTCTCCCGGCCAGTCTCACGGCCATGGACATGTTACTTCAACATGTGCTGTCGGGCATCTTCAATTGATCGCCGGTAATGGCTGTTCGTGTTACCCGGGCAGCACTGTGCCTGACCGGGTAACACGAACAAACCAGTATAGCGATTTTGCGACACGTTTCGACCGGGAGTTGGTTGAAAATTTGATTGGAGCCGCCGGTCGGCTGGATCGGACGCTGGGGAACGGTGCCATCCGCTGATTGAAATCACGTTCTCGCCGCGGCGTCGGTCATGCCGTTTCGAGAACCCGGTCTTCGTTCGTCAGGGTCGAGTGAGCTTCCATGAACGCGGTCATAAAAGTCGTCAGCGAGGCGCTCGCGCGCCTCGCGTGCTTGGAGGCCCGGCCCAGTCGAATCAGGGACGCGAGGTTCAGTGGAGATCCGGAAAAGTGCCTGATATATGCGACCGTCCCGCGCTGGCGCGGTCCCGACCCGACGCGATCAATTATCGTTGGCAGTTCGAAGTCCCTGTCGTCAAGAATGCTGAGGACCGACACCCACGGAACTCCTGCCCTGGCGGCAGTGTCCGCCACAGCGTGGGTTTCGGTGTCGACCGCGGTGGCGTTAATCGCTTCACCCAGCCAGCGTTTCATCCCGGACGTTCTTGGAACGGCTGAGACTGTGACAATAGTCCCGTGGTGATAATCAAGGCCGGTTACCTCGACCGCGGTACGGGCCGCCAGGCGCAAAGTCCGGTCGGGACCGAGAGACTCGGGCGTATCGATGGTAGACCATTCGAACGGAGTCCCAGAAAGGTTGATGACGCGGGCCCCAATGACGATGTCGCCAGGATGCTCGTGGTCCCTCGTGGCACCGCCGAACCCGAAAGAAACGATCGCTTCGGGGGAAAACTCCTCAATGGCCCACGCCGTCGCACGGGCTGCCCGGTCAGTACCCGGCCCACTGAGCACGACCGCCGGCATGCGACTGGTTCCGTTGTCGCCCGGGGTGGGGGAGAGAACTGGCCGGTGCGCGATGAAATCTTCGGGCGCTTCGACCACGGTGTAATCGCCGGAGCGGATGATTCCGACGGCCTCGCGATGCAGGGATCCAATTGCAACGATCATGCTTGTTAAGGAAGTGTCTCCAGTTCCGGCTGGTGACTGATCGGTCGGAAGGACATTACGATTCCCTGACCAGCAAGAATTCGCCCAGTTCGGTGAACTCTGCCGATGCGCTGCCCGGAAGGTTGAGCGACTCTATCATCCGCTTGCCCGCCACCCACCTCTGTTCGGCCATCGACTGGCAGTAGCCCTCGGTGCCGAGTTTTTCCATGACTTCCAGCACGACGTGCACATCTTCTTCGTCCAGGTCGCCCTCAGTCTGAAAAATCTCTTTCAGGCGTTTTGCACTTGCGCCTTTTGATGTGCTCAGAGCGTGTACGGCCGGGAGCGCCTTCTTTTTCCGCTTGATATCCGCACCGACTGGTTTGCCTGTTGCCTCGCCGCCCCAGACTCCCAGAACGTCGTCACGAATCTGGAAAATTCGCCCGAATTCATACCCGATTGCCTTGAGGGCGTTGGCTTTCTCGCGGTCCGGTCCGGCGACGGGAGCCACGAGCCCGCCAAGGTAAATCGAAGCCTCGATGAGTGCGCCGGTCTTCCGTTCGATCATATCGAGGTACTGATCTACGGTAATGGAACCGACGGATTCAAAGAAGATGTCGAGGTACTGGCCTTCCATCATTTTCAGGTAGTGGCCGGTAAGCACGGCCTCGGCCTCAAGGGCCACGTGTTCCTGTACCCCCGCGGTGCGCAATTTCCAGGCCGCGGCATCGGCTATTTTCAGCATTGCGTTGCCCGAAACAATAGCCGCCGGTTCGCCCCACACGGCCCACACCGTCGGCCTGTGGTGACGCACACGGTCCATGTCTTCGAGGTCATCGTGGATCAGCGAGAAGTTGTGCACGTATTCAAGGGCAACGGCAATCGGCATTGCCCGGTCAAGGTCTCCGCCGACGGCATCGGCCGCCAGCATCGCAAGTGTAGGGCGCATCCGCTTGCCACCTTTCGAGTCGGTGTGCGTGCCGTCGATCTCCTGCCACCCCATGTAGTAACGGTGGGTGTCGTAAATACCGGCCACGGCCTCGTTTGAGCAAGAAAATTCGGACAGCTCGGCCCGCAGCGCGGCGTCGATTCGGTCCTCGTAACGGGCGAAGAATGCGGGTAGCGATGGAGCTTGTTGCGGTCGGTTTGGATTCACTGCGGTCTGGATTTAATTGGCTGGGGGAGACCAACACAGGGTATCGCGTTGCAAGCTGTGCCGGGTGGTAGAGAGTGGGCTGCGACCAGCGTGGGTGGTCGGCTTAAAAGAAAGACCGCCGACCACACGGTCGACGGTCTGTTTCGGAATGCCGATCTCTCTCCGTTGAAGAAGAGGAGGTTTTCAGGCTGCGGATATTTCGAGCTTGAGAACCTTTTTCGACTCGAGTTTCGGAAGCCTGATCGTCAGGACGCCGTCCTTGAACGTCGATTCGGCCTTGGCGTAGTCGACCGTGTCAGGAAGCCGCAGGGCCCGGTAGTAGGACCCGGTCCGTCGCTCGTGGAGCAGGAAAGTCTCTGAATCCTCTGTCTTCGTCGAATTTTTTGCGTCGACCTGAATCGTCAGGACGTTGTCGTCGACCGAAATGTCGATGTCGTCCTTTGCGGTTCCGGGGACCGACGCAGTTACTACCAGCTCATCGCTGTTCTGCACGACATCCAGCGGAATGCTCCACGCTGCCGCGCCATCGTTACCCGCGAAATTCCTCGCCCTCGGACCCCAGCCCGTGAAGAATCGGTTGAACAGGCCGTCGAAATTTCGCACGGGCCTGACCCCGTACGGATGCCATTTCACGATTGCCATGTGTTGTTCCTTTTATGTTGCAGACCAGTCGCTGGCCTGGCTCCGACCTGCTGCCGATTCGAGGCGACGGGCAAGAGTTTCGTGTAGTTGATACCAAAGTGCATACGAATAGATTATAGAAATCTTATATGAAGTTTATCAAAACATATATCTGGTCACGAGTAAGATATGCTATCATTCGCCTATTGAGTCGAGCCGGTTTCTAATCTGAAAGAGCACCCCTGCGCACTGCAGGCACATCAAAGAAGTAATGGCCCAGAACTACTACGACATGCTCGGAGTCAACAAAAACGCCTCCGACAAAGACATCAAGGCGGCTTACCGAAGGAAGGCGCGCAAGCTTCATCCCGATGTAAACCCGAACGATGCCGGCGCCCAGGAAAAATTCAAAAAAGTCAACGAAGCGTACGAGGTCGTTGGCGATCCCGCGCGGCGCAAGGACTACGACCAGTTTGGTGAAAACTGGAAGCATGCCGACCAGATGCGCAACATGGGTCAGGGCGGGGGCGTGGGATTTGATCTGAGCGACCTGTTTGGCGGTGCTCAGCCCAGGGGGGCCGGAGGCTTCGGAGGCCTGTTCGGTGGAATGGGCGCGCAGGTACCTCGCACGGTGCGCCATGAAGGGTCGATAGAAATTTCGTTGGACGAGGTCTATACCGGGGTTACCCGGCGAATATCCATCGGGTCGGGCAGACTGGGGACGAACGCGAACCGGAACCTTGAGGTCCAGATACCCAAAGGTGTGCGTGACGGTCGGCGCATCCGGCTTCGTCCCGATGTAAACACCGAAATCACTATTACGGTGAAGGTCCGTTCCGACGGGCGATTCACCAGGGACGGCGCGAACTTGCGGGCGAACATAGCCGTGCCGCTTCTCAACGCGGTTCTTGGCGGCGAGGTCGAAGTCCCGACGATGACAGGCCGGATCGCCCTTCAAATCCCGGCCGGTACGCAAAATGGAAGGTCATTCAAAATCAAGGGCAAGGGTTTGCCGAAATTGAATTCCGATGATTTCGGCGACCTTTACGCCACCATCAATATTCGCCTCCCCGATTCGCTCACGGATCGGGAACGAGATCTGTACCGAGAACTGCGCGACCTCCGTTCAGGGTCAACTGGTACACCGGATAACGACGGTGCCGAAGCCGTTGTTGACGACAGGAAACAAGGAGCGGACGGCTGATGACAATGGGACACAACGAGCCGGTGTTCGCCATAGGAATCGTGGCACGAATGGTCGGATTGCACCAGCAGACGCTTCGGAATTACGAACGTTGCGAGCTGGTAGTGCCTCAGCGGTCGAGCGGTGGCACGCGGCTCTACTCGAATCGCGATGTCGAATTGATCCGGAAGATCCTGGAATGGAAAGAAGAGTTCGGCCTGAACCTTGCCGGCATCGAATTGATGTTGACACTTACACAGAGAATCAACAAGTTAGACAGCCATGTTCGTGACCTGACGGTCGAGGTTGTCAGGCTACGAGAAGGCCAGGCGAGGTTGCCGGGCTGAAAACCACTCCAGTTCGGGCCATCCAATTGGGTGGCCGGAAAGCAGCGCCATGAACGGCGGGAGTAACGGGAATTACAAGAAATGGTATTTGATCCAAGACAACAAGAATTTACGGCACAGGCCCAGGCCGCCCTGGGACTGTCGCAGCAGATCGTTCTCCACATGAAGCAGAACCAGTGGGATTCCGAGCACCTGCTTTCGGGACTCTTGCAGGTTGAAGACTCGCTGGCGGCAAAAATACTCGCAGAGTTGAACGTCGACGTGGCCGATCTGGTGGCTTCGATTGAAGACAAATTGAAAGAGTCGCCGACCGTGGGCGGAAACACCGGCCAGGTTCAATTTTTTGCGACCGAACGTATCAAGACAATACTGGAGTCCGCAAAACAAGAAGCCATGAGGCTCAGAGACGAACTGATCGGTGCCGATCATCTGCTCGTGGCGGTCACCAAGAACGCCGACGGCGTCGTGGCGGAGCTATTGAAGAAGCGAAATATCACCGAGGAGCGCGTGTACCAGGCATTGCTGGCGGTGCGCGGTTCGGCGCGGGTTACCGATGCCCAGGCCGAAAGCAAATACATGGCTCTTTCCAAATACAGTACCGATCTCACGGCTCTGGCAAGAGAAGGTCTTCTCGACCCGGTAGTGGGACGCGACCTTGAAATTCGCAGGGTGATGCAGACACTTACCCGTCGCAAGAAGAACAACCCCGTGTTGATCGGAGACGCCGGAGTAGGCAAGACGGCCATTGCGAATGGTCTGGCCCTGAGAATCGTCGCCGGTGAAGTGCCCGAAACTCTACAGGGCCGGCGGGTGCTGTCGCTCGAAATGGGATCGTTGATTGCCGGGGCGAGCATGCGCGGTGAATTTGAGGATCGCTTGAAAGCCGTCATGGACGAGATACGCCAGGCGTCGGGCGAGATTGTGCTGTTTATCGATGAGATTCACACGGTCGTAGGAGCAGGCGCCGGGGGCGGGGGCGCTCTCGATGCTGCGAACATGATGAAGCCGGCCCTCTCACGAGGCGAACTGCAAACGATCGGTGCGACAACCCCGAACGAATACCGCCGTTACATCGAGTCCGACCCGGCACTCGAGCGCCGTTTTACACCGATTTGGATAGAAGAACCCGATACCGACACGGCGATCGAAATGCTCGAAACGCTCCGGCCCCGGTACGAAAAACATCATGGTTTTAAGATCAGTAGGGGTGCGCTAGAAGCGGCGGTGCAGCTTTCGGCTAGGTACATCTCTGACCGTTTTTTGCCAGACAAAGCGATTGACCTGATCGATGAGGCCGCGGCAAAGAAGCGCATCGAAAATCCGACCTGGCCCAAAGAGCTGACGGTGATGCAAGAGCGACGCCAGAAACTCGTGGATGAAGAGCAGGTGGCTTCGGCGCAAGGCGACAACGAAGCCGCAGCCAACCTCAAAGTTGAAGTAATATGCATCAACGAAGAGTTCGACGACAAGAAGCGCGATTGGGAAAAGGCCCACGATGTAAGCGACACTGTGAATGAGTCGGACATCGCGGCACTGATCGGAGAACGCACCGGAATTCCAGTGGCAAGACTGGTCGAAGGCGAAGGTGAACGTCTGCTGAACCTCGAAGAGCGGCTGCACACCCGGGTAATCGGGCAGGACCACGCGGTCGAGGTGCTCGCAGATGCCGTTCGCCGTGCAAGAGCAGGTCTTAAAGACCCGAAACGGCCCACTGGCAGCTTCATATTCCTGGGCCCGACCGGTGTCGGCAAGACCGAGTTGGCGCGTGCCCTGGCCGAGTTCATGTTCGACGATGAAGACAACATGATCCGGGTCGACATGTCCGAGTTCCAGGAGCGGCACACCGTTTCCAAGCTAATCGGTGCGCCCCCCGGGTACATCGGTTTCGATGAAGGTGGCCACCTGACAGAAGCCGTGCGCAGGCGTCCGTTCTCGGTGGTTCTGTTCGACGAGATCGAAAAGGCCCACCCGGACGTCTTCAACACGTTGCTGCAGGTCCTCGACGAAGGCCGATTGACCGATAGCCACGGCAGGACGGTCGATTTCCGGAACACGATCATCATCATGACCAGCAACCTGGGCTCCGAAGGCATTAACCAGGAAGCGTTCGGTTTCCAGAAACAGAGCCGTGAAGAGACGGAGAGCGCACGGGCGCGCCTGTACGTGGAAGAGGCGCTGGAAAAACAGTTCCGCCCCGAATTCCTGAACCGGCTCGACGAGTTCATCGTTTTCGATTCCCTCACCCACGACGACATCAAGTTGATTGTCGATAAGTTCATGGGCGAGGTGACCGAGCGGGTTGCCGACCTGAAGGTTAAGATTTCGCTGACCGAGGCGGCGAAGGAGTGGTTGGCCAAGACCGGTTTTGACCGGATGTACGGTGCCCGGCCGCTCAAGCGGGCGATCCAGCGTTATGTTGAAAGCCCGCTTTCAAAGCGGCTCATTGCCGGGGACTTTCCGGAAGGGTCGACGGTTGTGATCGACGCGGTCGACGGCGCGATAACGTTCAGCAGTGGCGACCCGGATGCTGCCGTCGAAGTCCACGACGATGAAAAAATCGAAGAAACGGATGCGGCTGCCCGCCAGTCTGACGAGATCGAAAAAGAGTCGATAGCACGATAAATATTCGGTAATCGCAAAACCTGGAACGAAAGCATGAATAGACCTCCCTCCTCGCTTGAGAGGGGAGGTCTATTCGCGTGAGGTGCCGTACTATGCGGGGCGTGGCAGATCAACCGACACCAGAAACCGAGCTGGCTCACGGAAATGACGCGGTTGAAGTTCGCCGGCCACCCGTGAGAGGAGGTTTCGCCGAGTTTATCTTGCGCTACCGGCGTATCTACCAGGTGGTTATCTGGTCGGTAGTGGTGATAGCGGTCGTTGGCGGGACCATATCCTGGATTAGCGGCGGGCTCGATATAGAGAATGCTGGCTACCTTGGAGCGTTTGTAGTCAATGTTGTAGGCTCCGCTGCCGTGATAGTGCCGCTTCCGGGGCTGATTGCGGTTACCGCGGCCGCGGCGCCACAATTTGAGCTGAACTTCGCCCTGCTCGCGGCGGCAGGTGCCGCGGGCTCCACGATTGGCGAGCTCACCGGATATCTTGCCGGGTACGGAAGCCAGGGCGTCGCACGAAAATCGCGGTACTATTCGCGTATCAGCGACTGGATTGCCAGGCGTGGTGGCTTCGCACTTTTCGTTCTCGCTGCCACACCCAACCCGATTTTCGACATTGGTGGATTTGCGGCCGGTTCGATGGGCTACCCGATCTCCAGATTTTTCCTGTGGGTCGGGCTTGGCAAACTGGTCAAATTCCTGGTATTTGCCTTTGCCGGTCGACAGGGCATTCAGTGGCTCTTAGATCTGGTCTGATCTCCACCTTTCCACATGTCCGAAACTTCGAAATCCGAACCCACTGAAATACCGGCTCCCGCAAACCAGACGGGGTCCGTGTCTGATTTCGGCGATTCCGCCATTCAGCTGGCTGGCTTTCAACTCTGGCTCTCGAACAACAGGGAACGTGTTTTTCGGTTTGGCCTGCTCGCGTTTGTGATTGGCTTTATTGTCGTCGGCGTGACTCTGTGGTTGACCGACAGCTTGAATACGGAAAATATCGGGTATGGCGGTCTGTGGTTAGTCAGCTTCATAGCTGCAGGCTCAATAATTCTGCCCATACCCGGCCCGGCTGCTGTATGCATCGCCGCGGCTCCCGACCTCGGGCTCACGCCGCTGTATATCGGGCTTGTGTCCGGTTCCGCTGAAGCGCTGGGCGAAATGACCGGTTTCATGGCGGGGCTGTCGGGCCGCTCCTTTCTCGAACGAAGCAGGTTCTACTCGAAATTTCACTCACTGCTGGTCCGCCGGGGGGGATTAATTCTGTTTGTGGGTGCGGTTATTCCGAACCCGTTCTTCGATGTGCTGGGAATCGCTGCGGGCAGTATCGGTTACCCGATCAAGCGGTTCCTGGGCGTTGTCTTTGTCGCCAAAACAATCAAGTCAACCGGAATCGCGTATTTGTGCTTCTGGGGAATTGATTCCTTCGTCAGGTGGCTCGGATGAGCAGCGTTTCTGGTCGATTGGCGGTTGTTGTCGTGGCGGCCGGCCAGAGTTCGCGTATGGGCGGGGTGGACAAACAGGTGGCCATGCTCCGCGGCACGCCGGTTATTTCGCATTCACTTTATGTTTTCGAGGAGTCCGAGTTGGTCGGGCCCGTAGTGCTCGTGATGTCCCCTGAAAACCTCGAAGCGGGCAGGGCCGCAGTTGCCGAAGGTAATTTCTCGAAGGTCGTCGGCGTAGTCGTGGGCAGAGAGCGCAGACAGGACTCGGTGAAGATCGGGCTCGATCTGCTGGTCAGTCAGGCCGCCGTTCGCCCCGAGTTTGTGGCGATTCACGATGGGGCACGCCCCTTTATTGACTTTGCCATGCTGGAGCGGGGTTTGCGGACGGCCGAGAAAATTGGAGCGGCGATTGCGGCCGTCCCTTTGAAGGACACGATGAAAGTTGCGCCTCACAGGCTGGTCACCGAGACCCCCGACCGATCGGATTTGTGGACTGTTCAAACCCCGCAGATTTTCCGGTTCGACGTGCTGGAAGCGGCTCACGACGTTGCCACGGATGATGTGACCGACGATGCCTCGATGGTCGAGGCGGTGGGTGGCCTGGTGGCGGTCTTCGACGGGTCGAACGACAACATCAAGATCACCACGCCCGAGGACCTTGAGCTTGCAGGACTGATATTCGACCGGCGCGCCGGTGATTCGGCAAACGCTGGCGCGGCGGGTTCGGCTCAGGCGGCAGGTTCGAGGTTTGGCACTGGTTTTGATGGACATCGCCTTGCGGAGGGTGGGCCACTGAGACTGGGCGGTGTGGATATCGAGTTCGACTACCACCTTGAAGGCCATTCCGATGGCGACGTGCTGTTCCACGCGATAGCGAGTGCGGTTCTCGGGGCAGCCGGTCTTGGCGATCTGGGTGGCCGGTTTCCGTCTTCCGACAGGCGCTATGCAAACTACGACTCGGCGAAATTTATTGAAGAATCCGCCCGCCTCGCGCGGCAAGCCGGATGGCTGGTCGATCATGTCGATGCTACGATCATTGCCCAGCGACCCCGACTTGGTTCCGAGACGCCCCGAATGGCGGCGCAACTTGGCGCTATCGAGGGCCTGGCGAACTCCAGCATCAACATAAAAGTGACGTCGACCGATCAAGTCGGCGCAATAGGCGACGGCGAGGGCATCGCCGCCCAGGCCATCGTCACCCTGACTCCCAGAATCACCTGAACTTTCGCACGCCGCATCCCTCCGGCCTCACAATCCCTTCAACCCCATGATCCAGCTTTACAACACGCTCACGCGTACCAAAGAAGAGTTCGTTCCGATCGGCGACGAAGTGAAAATGTACGTGTGCGGCGTGACTGTGTACGATGAATCGCATCTTGGACACGCTTTGAGCAGCATCGTGTTCGATGTGCTCCACCGCTACCTAGAGTACCGCGGGTACAAAGTTCGCCAGGTTAAAAACTTCACTGATGTTGACGACAAGATCATCGACCGCGCCAATGCGGCCGGCGTTCCTGTTGAAGAGCTAACCGAGAAGTACATCGAATCGTTTTTTGAGTCGAGTGACGGTCTCAACGTTCGCAGGGCGGCGGTACACCCGCGGGCCACAGAAGACATGCCGGAGATCATCGGATTAATCCAGCGGCTTGTCGACGGTGGATCGGCTTACCCGCTGAACGGCTCGGTCTACTTCCGGGTGCGGAACGACCCGGCATACGGCAAGTTGAGCGGGCAGAACATCGACCAGATGCTCGAGGCCACGCGCCACGAGATGGAGAGTGGCAAGGAGGACCCCGCCGACTTCGCGCTGTGGAAGGCAGTGAAGCCCAACGAACCAAGTTGGGACAGCCCCTGGGGGGTCGGCCGACCGGGATGGCATATCGAATGCTCGGCGATGGCGTTCAAGCACCTGGGTGAGCAGATAGATATCCATGCGGGCGGGATCGACTTGATCTTTCCGCACCACGAGAACGAGATCGCTCAAAGCGAGGCCGCATCGGGCGCAATTCCGTTTGCTCGATTCTGGATGCACAACGGCATGCTGCGTATCGAAGACGGCCAGGAAATGAGCAAGTCGCTTGGCAACGCCTTCAACGTGAAAACGGCGCTTGAAGAGTTCAGTTCCGACGCTATTCGTCTCTGGATTTTGCAGAGTCACTATCGTGCGAATCCGTTGCTCGACAGAGAGTTGATTGCAGCTGCCGAGCGGTCGATGCGCCGGATTCGGATGGTGGCGGAGATCGAGTCTGACGGGTCGGACGAAGCCAGGGAACCGGTCGCATTTCAAGAATTCGAAAATCGCTTCACCGAGGCGATGGACGACGACCTGAATACGCCCCAGGCGATAGCTGCGATTTTTGATCTGGTGCGTGAGATATTCAAGGGCCGCGACGCGAAGCTTGACGTTTCCGGGGCCGTCGAGTCGATCAGGGAATTGACGGGTGTACTCGGGTTCACGCTGGAGAATCCGCCCGATAGGTCGGGGATTTCCGATGCCGATGTCGAAGAGCTGATTAAGACGCGAAAAGAAGCTCGCGACGAAAAGCGCTGGGGCGATGCGGATGCGGTTCGCGATCAACTGACGGAGGCAGGTATTTCGATTGCCGATGCCGACGGTAAGACAAGCTGGTGGCGGGATTAAGCCCGCACCAACGTGAGACGGATGGCCGTGCAGCAGGAGCGCGAATTTGATAGATACGTTGCTGATCGGCGGAAAGGGCACAATCGGGTCGGGACTCCGGACCTACCTGCCGCAACTCGACGAGTCGTACCGGGTCACGTCCGCAGACCTGCCGGGCGCCGAAGATAAGGCCACGGACCCGGATGCGCAGCGTTATTTCATCCATCTCGACGTATCGGCCGATGATGCCGGCTTGTGTCAGGCCCTCAAAGGTCGAGACCTGGTCGTATATCTTGCGCGAAAAGACTCTCTAGGCGACATGAACGCAATGACCGACCGGGTCTTCAGGGCCGTGATGGACGTCTGCCCTGAAGCGCTAATGATCGGGTCGAGTTCGGTTCACGCGACGGGTGGCGGGTACTACTCGCTCACCCATGATCCCGATGGGCCGATAGCGGCACGGCGGTTTGACGAGGTCGACCCGTGGCCTGAGCCGTTGTCGGTGATGACCGAGCCGTGCCCGACGGGGGACTACGGGCTCGAGAAGGCGTATGTGGAGGCGTGGTGCAACCGGCTTGGAGCGGTGGGGCAGGACGCTGTGGCAGCCCGATGGGGCGGCATAAACCCCGGAAACGGCAAAAAAGACGAATTTTCCTACTACACGGTCTGGTGCCACCAGGAGGATTCGGCCCGGTTTGTCGATGCCTGTTTCAAAACGTCGCAGGAGGGCAAGCTGCGGCCGGGTGCTCACTACTACGTGATCTCTGATAACACCTACAACATCTTCGATATCGAAACGACAAGGCGAGAGATCGGTTACGAGCCCCAGCACAACGCCGAATCGTTGTACGGTGCAGGCGCAAGAAAATAGGCCGGTAAGCGGGTCAGCAAGGGCAGCTTGCAGTGCGGAAATATGAAAGTCTGGCGCGAAATCTTGATGCCACCGAGTTGGCTTCTAAGACCAGTCGTTCGAGAATGTATTTCGGCTCGTTGCTGGCGAAATCGGTACGGGCATTTTCCATCGCACTCGGTGTTTACGTGCCATTGGGAATGCTTTTCGGCATCATGGTACTTTACGCCGGCATGGCAGGTGTTGAACTCGGAGAAGATGAGTTCCTTGAACGCCGCCGGATTTTTGGTGCTGTCGCGATCGGGTTGGTTATTTCGGGGATCGTCGCCGGGTTTGGTGCCTGGCGGTTGTGGAGCCTGGCGTCCAACATTGCACGAAGCTAATTTTCGGTCAACTCAACCGCGCGACCGACCGCACACGCGCTTTGCCGGCAAGCCGTCCAATTTGCGATCATGGCGCTGCCTGTTTCACGCACAGCAAGAAGGCTTCCAACATCAGGTCGTCCATCTTCCCGAGGCCTTCCCCGGGGCATGTCCTCGCTCAACATCTTGCCGTACGGCGTCACGCCCGTTCGCATCGTGCTGATGAACTGCTCGGTCGTCCACGTTTTCGCTCCCGCCAGGTTCGGGCCGACCGGGAGCAGTCCGCCGGGACCACCCGCCAGGTCATCGCCGTGGCAAAGGGCGCAGTCGAATACATTGGCGAGGTACTCGCCATAGGCGACGCTTGCGGCAGGTTCGACGTACGGCGGCGGGCCGAAGTCCGGCACGTCTTTTATCGGCAGTGCTCCGAGTGGGAGCATCACCATCGCATGGTAAGTCAAACTGCTGTCCGGTTCGATACCGGACGCAACCTTAGGTTCCGAGCGCAGGTATGCGACGATCGAGTCGAGATCGCTCTGACTCATTTACTTGAACGCGTTTGTCGCCATGATCGTCGTCACGTGCCGGTCGGGCGAAGTGCCCTCCCGAATGGCCCGCTGGAGTTCGCCACATACTTTGTGCGGCCCCGAATTCGGGTGTTGCTAGTCCCAGAGCGCTTTCAGCACGTCCCGGCTTCTCACTACGGCATCCTCGCAGTCAGGGAGGCGGCCCGATGTCTCAAGCGTCGCGACGAATGACCCCGATCTGATCAGATCTCCCACAGACCGGAAATCGAGCACCCCGGTTCCAATTTCCATGTGCTGATCCCTGACGTTGCCCGCGCCTTCCGGTCCGCGGCAGTCGTGAACCTGGACATGGCGTATGCGATCGCCGAACGTTGCGATTCCAGCGTCAACCCCGCCAGAGCCCCAGGCGTGCCCAACATCCAGAGTGATTCCCACTGCCGGGCTTCCAATTGCATCGACCACTTCTGCGAGTTCGCGGTGCGCACGTATCAACCAGCCGGGGTTGTAGTGCATGTTTTCAAGACCGATTACGACATTTGCACTCTCGGCAACGGGCGCCACCGTCTTCATGAATTCGACTAAAAACGTAATCGCTTCGCCACGTTGCGTCTCGGAAGTCTCTTCGTACTCAAGGCCCGGTACGTCAACTTTTCCCGGGTGCAGTACGATGACTTCAACGCCGAGCTCGCCCGCGGCATTGACCTCGCTAATCAGCCCGGTTAAATCGCGCTCCCGCGTAGCCGGATCGTGTGAACAGGGCAAGGCCGTTACCGGGAAATGGTGGGTGTACCGCATGCTGCGTTCAGCCGCCATTTCCGCAAGGAATTTGCGGTCGCCCGGACTCACGTCCGCAAGACGAATCGGGCCGTTGAATTCGACCCCGCCGAACCCGTGCCCAACGGCCCATTCGACTGCGAGTCGCGCAGTTGACGGGCTGCCGATTGCTGATGTGGCGAAGCTGAAAGTGGTCATAGTTTTCTATTAGATACCAATTGACGTGGAGACATGGTCGATGCGGGTAACGTTGCGCCTCCCTTTTTACTCCCGCCCCCGGCGTGAAGACCCGTTAGCTACACCACGGGATTGAGGTGAACCTTTCCGGTGCTGCCGTCGACTGAAACCAGCTGGCCGTCGGCGATTATTTTTGTCGCTTCCTTTGTTTGAATCACGCATGGTATCCCGTATTCGCGGCATATCAGCGAAGCGTGCTGGAAGTTTGCTCCGCCGTCCAGGATCAGCCCTCCCAGCAACGGAAATACCGGCACCCAGTCGGGGCCCGCGTTGTCGGTAACGAGTATGTCGCCCTGTTTCACGTCCGGCGGCCTTGACGATCTCGAAATTACGACGCGTGCCGTGCCGGTGGAAACCCCGGGCGAAGAAGGCTCGCCGTGAAGGGTCGACTTGTCTTCACTCAATCCCCGCGGAGGTCGATCGCTGTCGCCTGCGGGTTCGTCGGCCTGATCATCTGGCGGCTTTGTGCCGAGATATTCCGGGGTCGAAAGTTTCGTGTTCTCCGCGAATTCGGCTTTAGCCTGGATTACCAGCGTGTGCAACCGCGAATATTCACCTTCACTGGCTGCAGATTCAAGTTGGGCGAGTCGGAGGAAGAACACATCGTCCGGTTCGTCGGTCCACCCGTCTCTGGTCAGGGCGACTCCGAGCCGGTGGATCGATTCCCGGTACTCGCCGAAGGTGCATTGCTCGATCAGGTAGTTGTGGTTTTCCATGAACTCGGTCTTTTGGGCCGCCCGAAACAACTCGAAATCGAACTGTTTCCTGAGTTTTCCGTCGGTTCCGATTTTGTTGCGCACGAGTCTGATTAACGCTTTTCGTGTGCGTTTCGAATCACGCCGCGCCCTGGTCAGCGCATCAAGGTCCTGGCGGACATATGAACCTATCGAGTCCAGCGGAATTTCAGGTTTCATATTCCATGTGGGATCAATGGGTGTCCAGGCTGAACCGTAGCCGATACCGTTGCGCCGGCCCCAGGTCTCCAGCATCCGGCTGAACCTTGTTCGAAACCTGTGCACGGCTGGTCGTTTGCCAGCACCGTGAGCGAATATGGCGTCGTAATTGCGTTTCTCGAAAACATCTGAAAGCCAGGGGTCCGACTTCACCAGTGCTGCCAGCGAGATCAGCCGCGCGACGAGCCTCGAGGTCATATGATCGAGCCCGCGAGTCAGGCCGGCAGCATCAACTTCCGGCCGGCCGGTAATTTCACCAAACATTTTCAGCAGCGCACCCTCATCGCCAAATCCGCGCCCCCCGCGCCAGTGGAGGTCGCTCTGGTGGTCGGCTGCTGTCTGTTTCGTCGCGCGTAAATTCGCTATCAGCTCCGGGAGCGGGTCCCTGACATCCGGGCGGTCTCGCTCCAGTTCCGCCAACCGTTCGCGCAGCCGGGGTTCAATTACTTCGTGATAGTACGACGTGCCTTTTTTGAGATACCGAAACGCCTTTCGTTCGTGCGCACTGACACGAGCTTTCCACTCTTGCTCGTCGTGCGGTGGCTCGGCAGTGTACATATAGCCATTTACGATCTTCTTGAGATAACGCCTTGCCTGGGGGCTGGCGGCGTAGTCGATTGAGCGTTGTTCCGACACGCCGGCAATGAGTCGATAGTCGATGTGCAGTGGCAGCGTTGGCTTATTATTGCGTGCCGTGTGGGTGAAGGCAGGCATCCAGTGAAATTCGGCATCTGCCGGGTTGTCCCATTCGACCGGAAACTTGGAATCTGCCTGAGTGCCGGTCGTGACGGGTCGGGACTGCAGGATATGAACAGTGTCGTCTTTGACGGCGAACTCGATATCCCGGTCGTTACCTGCGGCTTTCTTGATCGATGATGCGGCCTTTGCGACCGCCACGAGTTGAGCGTCGGAAAGTGCTGGTTGGCTTCGTTTGGCAGCCGGGACCGGAACCCGGTTGGTCGAGCCGGATTTGCCAGATACGAGCATCCGTTCTTTATCGAGTATGTCCCTGCGGGTGATCTCGAACGAACCGGAACTGAGTGTGAACGAGTCGGCTTCCGCCTTTCCCGAAACGACGCCTTCACCCAGTCCGAGCGCCGCGTTGACCAGTATTTGATCCGTTCCGTCCCGTGGATCTCTGGTGAAAACAACACCTCCTGCATCAGCGTGTACGAGTTCCATAACCAGGACGGCCATTGATCCTGATTCGTGGGGAATTCCCATGCGTTGCCGATACGAAATCGCTCGTCCCGTGTAGTACGACGCCCAGACGTCTCGAACGCGCCGGAGCACGAATTCAGCGTCCACGGCATCGAGGAACGAGTCGTACATACCGGCGAAGGAGGCCCCTTCGAGATCTTCGACCGTTGCGGATGAACGAACGGCTGAAGTCCCGGCGTTCGAGTCGATTCGCTCGGCTACTTGTATCGCCAGACCATCGGGCAGGTTGAGGGATACGAGGAGTTCGTTGATCGAGTCCGAGGCATCGAAGGACGACGATGCGTCATCGACGGTAACCGACTCAAGGATCTTCGTTATTTTGGTTGCAACGGGGCGGGTAAATTCGTTGAACGCGCTTGCGTGAATCGAGAACCCGGGCGGGACCGTGACTCCATTTCTTATCAGGTCGACGATCGATGCAGTTTTACTTCCGACAACAGAGGGATCGAGCGCCCTGGGATCGCTGAATTCAACGATGTGGGTGGTTGGCATAGCGGAAGATATTACACCTGTGTGAAGGGAGTTTTTCCTTCTCCCGGCGGGGGGAAGACCGGGATGAGCCGAAAGCTGACGACCGGAGTATCGACGTTATCGAAAGCGGGTTGGAAGCCAGATCAGCACCACGAACCGGTTGATCGACGACAGTTTTTACGGATTGACCTGCATCCCTCCGCAAGGGTCGGGAAGAGGGCGGCGTACTGCCGGAAACTAACGCTGACTAACGATCGTCTGTCAACTGAAGCGCACGTTGGCGATGGCGACCGCGACGAAAACTATACCGAGAATGATCGTTGCACGGAATAGCAGTTGATCGACACCGCGTCGCGACCGGAATGTGCTGGTTGCTTCACCGAAGAGGGATGAGCCCGAACCGCGAACCTGGAGCAGCAATATGCCGATAATCACGATCGCTATGAACATCAATATCAGGCTAAAAACGGTTTCCATTGGGTTTCCTGTGCGCCGTGTGCCGGCATCTCTTCGCTATGACTATCTATGTTAGGGCCGCGAGACCTGTAACGCCACTGTCGTGATCGTCGCGTTACGGACATCGCGGAGCGACGGTCCTGGGGCGAAAAAGTCGATTCGCCAGGCCATATCGTCCGCACAAGAACCGGAAAATTCTACTGGCCCCCAGCCAGTTTTTCCCTGATCATTTCAGTCGCCTGTGCGGCGTCGGCCTGCCCGCGGGTCGCTTTCATCACCTGTCCCATCAGGAACTTGAGCGACGCCTCTTTGCCGGCCTGGAAATCGGCCGCAGCCTTTTCGTTGCTTTCTATCACTTCATCGACGATCGGACCGAGCGAATCGGCACCCGAAACCATTCCGAGCCCCAGGTCCTGGATCACCGTCTCAGGATCAGTGCCCTCCGCGTACATCACCTCGAACACCTGCTTGGCCGAGTTGTTGTTCAACTCTCGCTTCCGGAACATTTCAACCAGTGTCGCAAGCGCGGCAGGTTTGACCTTCGTCTGTGCCATATCGGATATTTCGTCGTTATTCATCAGTCGGGCCATCTCGCCGTTGAGCCAGTTGGCCGCTTCCTTGGCGAAGGCCTTTTTCACATCGATGGCCGAAGCCACGACACCCCTACAGACCTCTTCAAAGTAATCGGCAGTTGAACGGACGCCAGTGAGCAGGTTGGCATCGTATTCGCTCAGCCCCCACTCGTCGACGAAGCGGTTTTTTCTGGCGATTGGCAACTCCGATATTTTCGCCTGGGTACTGTCGATCCACTCCTCGCTGATCACAAGCGGCGGAATATCGGGCTCGGGGAAGAAGCGATAGTCGTGCGCCTCCTCCTTGCTGCGCTGGGGGACAGTCACGCCCTTGCCATCGTCCCAGCCCCGCGTTTCCTGGATTACTCGCCCACCGCTTTCAACCACTGCGATCTGCCGTTCGATTTCATACTCGATCGCCCGGACCACGGCGCGAACCCGGTTCATGTTTTTCACTTCGACCTTGGTCGTGAGCTCGGTTTGCCCGACGGGGCGGACGCTGACGTTTGCATCACACCGGAACGACCCTTCCTCCATGTTGGCTGTGCCAACGCCAAGGTACCGGATGATGTGCTGGAGGCTGACGATGTACGATTCGACCTGCTCGGACGTGCGCATGTCTGGCTCGGTCACGACTTCCATTAACGGGGTGCCGGCCCGGTTGATGTCGAGAAGCGAATGGATGGTCCCGCCCTGTGGACCCTCGACGTGCACCAGCCGGGCTACATCCTCTTCCATGTGGACACGGTTGATTCGCACGCGGATCGGCGGGTCGACCGGCAGGTCGATGTAGCCGTCGTAGCAGATCGGCTCGTCCAGCTGGGTTATCTGGTAGCCCTTCATCAGGTCGGGGTACGTGTACTGCTTGCGATCGAACTTGGTGACCCTGGCAATGTTGCAGTTGATCGCCATGCCGATCATCATGGCGTATTCAATGGCCTTTTCGTTTACGACCGGGAGGGTGCCAGGCAGCGCCATGCTTACGGCATCTACAACAGTGTTCGGTTCGGCATGCTGGTACTCGGCGCTCGAGTTGCCGAACATCTTGCTGCGCGTACTCAGTTGCACATGGGTTTCGAGACCGATCACCGCTTCGTACTCCACAGGTTTCCTTTCGATATTCTCGAATCGTTTTCGCATTGCCTGAATCAAACAGGCAGATGCCGAAAATTGAATATAGCACCCGGTTGCCTTATCCTCCTACCAATACCCGGCGCATCGACGTTTATTGATTGGGCCTGATTACGCTCGGGCAGAACAACCAAGTCGAGCTACACCTGAAAATTGAAAGGCTGGCGCATGACTTACATCGACCCCGTTGAGAGTTCTCCAGACAACTACAAGGTGCTGCTCGAAAACGAGCATGTGCGAATACTCGAGATGATTGTCCCTGCGGGAGAATCGGACAACAAACACTCACACCCCGACGAGTCGGTTTATTTCATTACGGGCGGCAAGGCCAGCATCCTGGAAGAAAACGGCGACACGATGGAAGCTGAATTGCCCGATGGCGCGACCATGTGGCACCCGGCATGGACGCACCAGGTGACGAATACCGGAGATACGGAAATCCACGCCATCATCGTCGAAAGCAAAAAGTAGCTTTCCCCATCCCGGAGGCAACCCTGCTGTTGCATTGGGCCTGAACTGGCAACGGTGTAACGGTCGCTTGGGGTCTTTTCGCGATGTTTTGCAGGCCGTCTGTGCGTTCCGAACCATACTGCTTCGCCAGTGAAAACCGGCTTTTGGCTGTCGGAGTCGGCCGCTTCGCACCTGCACCAGATTCACTTCGCAGTTACGAAATTCGTTGACGTTGCATCCGGTGGGTTTTAGCATTAAAGCGTACCGATTTGGTCAGGAATTCATTTTCCCACGTGTTTTGGCTCGATTTGAGTTCAAATTGTGGTTTTATTCTTGACCTTTAGTCGTACTTAAAAGGGCTGGAATCCTCCATCGGAGCAAATATTTGGCGACCCAGAACACCATCTCACGCAAGTCCGACATGTCTGGTCAGGAATATCAGTGGGGATTTGTTACCGACATCGAGACGGACCTCGCCCCGAGGGGTCTGAATGAAGACATTGTTCGCCTGATTTCCTCGAAGAAAGGCGAGCCCGAATGGATGCTTGAGTGGCGGCTGAAGGCTTACCGGCACTGGGTCAAGTTGAACGAGGCCGAGGGCGAGCCCGAGTGGGCGAACGTCAAGTATCCGAAAATCGACTACCAGGACATCTACTACTACGCAGCGCCCAAGTCGGTTACCGAAGCGCCCAAGAGCCTCGACGATGTCGACCCGGAAATGCTGGCTACTTTCGAAAAGCTCGGCATCCCGCTTCAGGAACGGGCAAAACTGGCCGGGGTAGCGGTCGATGCAGTGTTCGATTCGGTATCTGTTGCGACCACCTTCGAGAAGCAACTCGGTGAACTCGGCATCATTTTCTGTTCGTTCAGCGAGGCGGTCAAAAATCACCCGGACCTTATAAAGAAGTACCTGGGTTCGGTCGTGCCCTACACCGACAACTTCTTCGCCAGCCTGAATGCTGCCGTCTTCAGCGACGGTTCGTTCGCCTACATCCCACCGGGAGTTCGTTGCCCGATGGAGCTGATGACCTATTTCCGCATCAACACGGCAGATACAGGCCAGTTCGAACGTACTCTGATAGTTGCCGACGAGGGCTCATACGTTTCTTATCTTGAAGGTTGTACGGCGCCGTTCAGGAAGACCCACCAACTCCATGCCGCCGTCGTTGAACTTATTGCCCTCGACGATTCCGAGATCAAGTACTCGACCATCCAGAACTGGTTCCCAGGCACACCCGAAGGCGAGGGTGGGATATTCAACTTCGTCACAAAACGGGGCAGGGCGGATAAGAACGCCAAGATTTCCTGGACCCAGGTCGAGACCGGTTCTGCAATCACCTGGAAGTACCCGAGCGTGATATTGAAGGGCGATAACTCGGTTGGCGAATTTTTCTCGGTGGCACTGACGAACAACTACCAGCAGGCCGATACCGGGACCAAGATGATCCACATTGGCAAGAACACCAAGTCGACCATCGTTGCGAAGGGCATTTCTGCCGGTCACGGCAACAACACCTATCGGGGACAAGTGCAGATCATGCCGGGCGCCGAAAATGCGGTGAACCACACCCAATGCGATTCGCTGCTGATCGGCGATAAATGCGGGGCCCACACGGTGCCATATATCGAGGTGCGAAACCCGACTGCACGACTCGAACACGAGGCTTCAACCTCGAAGGTGAGCGACGAGCAGCTTTTCTACCTGCGAGCACGCGGGCTTTCTGAAGAAGAGGCGCACCACATGATCATCACCGGCTGGAGCCGTGAGGTGTTCAAGGAACTGCCGTTTGAATTCGCCCTGGAGGCCAACCAGTTGCTGAGGGTATCGCTGGAAGGCGCAGTCGGATAGTGCGGCATTGCCGCGCTTCCTTGCGGGCGCGCTGGCCCATAGCACCAGCCATAAAACCTTAGATCAAACATTCCGGCCAGTAGCCAGAAAAAACAAAATGCTTGAGATTAAAAACTTGCGGGTGTCCGTACTGGACATCGACGACTCGGAGATCCTCAAAGGGATCAACCTGACAGTGAAGACCGGCGAAGTGCACGCCATCATGGGACCGAACGGTTCCGGTAAAAGCACGCTTGCCAACGTGATGATGGGGCGGCCCGATTACGTGATAAACGAGGGCGACATCCTGTACGACGGCGAATCGATCATCAACCTGCTCCCGGAAAAGCGGGCTCACTTCGGAATGTTCCTTGCGTTCCAGTACCCGGCTGAAATTCCGGGCGTGCGACCGTGGCAGTTCCTGAAAGCCGCGCTCGATGCAAAGGCCGATTCCCGGGGCGAAGAGAAGATGTCGGTCCGCGACTTCTCGAAACTGTTCGACGAGAAGGTTGCGGCGGTCGGAATAGATCCGCAGCTGGTCAAGCGTTCATTGAACGAGGGTTTTTCGGGTGGTGAGAAGAAGCGCAACGAGATGCTGCAGCTTGAAGTGCTGAAGCCCGAGCTTGCGATCCTCGACGAGACCGACTCGGGCCTCGACGTGGATGCGCTTCGAATTGTCGCCCAGGGGGTGAATTCGATGCGTTCACCCGACCGGTCGTTCATCATCGTCACCCATTACCAGCGCCTGTTGAACTACATCAAGCCCGATGTCGTCCACATTCTGGTCAAGGGCAGAATCGTAAAAACCGGCGGTCCTGAACTGGCACTCGAAGTCGAAAAAGACGGCTACAAGCAGTACGCATCGGTCGGAGCGAGCGCATAACGATGACACTCGCTGCCCCACCGACATCAGTCGACAAATATGCCTCCGCGTTCGAATCGCTCGACGATTCGGGCATCCCCGCGTGGCTGTTTGCCATCCGCCGGCAGGCGTGGTCGAATTTCTCAGATCTGGGAATACCGATCAAGCGCCGCGGAAACGAACTCTGGAAATATACGAACCTCAGGCCGCTCGCCGACGCTGATTTCGAGTACGGCCGAATTGGCCTTGTGTCGCTCGACCAGATCACGTCGAAAGGTCCCTGGGACAACGCCTGGGACACGGTCGTGGTGGTCGACGGCAATTTCAGCGCTCAGCTTTCCAGCTTGAAGGCTAGGCCCGGACTAACTGCCGGGAGCCTTGCCGATGCGTTCGCTGTGGGTACCGATAACGTCGAATCGCTGTTCGCAACCCTTGCGGGCCGTGAGAACTACGCCTTTACCGCGCTAAACACGGCCTTTGCAAAAGACGGTGCATACATCGGAATTGCTGCCGACGCCCGGCTGGAGACCCCGGTGCATGTGGTGTTCGTATCGTCGGACCTCGCAGAGGGCAGGGCGACTTATCCGCGGCTGCTAATTAACGCCGGGGAAAACAGTTCGGTGATCATTGTTGAGTCATACATCAACCTTTCCGAATCACCTCAACTGACCGTTCCCGTGACGGAAATATTCGCCAGCAGCGCTGCCCGCATTCGTCACTACCGGATCCAGATAGAGAACGAAAAGTCGTTCCATATCGGGACGACGCGTGTCCATCAAAAGGCCGATTCGTCGTTCACTTCGACGAGTTTTGCAACCGGTGCGTCGATAGGCCGGAACGATATTCACACCCAGCTCGATGAGCCGGGCGCCGAGTGCAAGCTTCATGGCCTGTACATGACGAGCGGCCAACAGCAGCAGGACCAGGAAATAAGTACGACGCACGCCAAACCGAACTGCACATCGCACCAGTTCTACAAGGGTATTTTGTCGGGCAAGTCACATGCCGTATTCAGCGGCAGGGTGGTTGTCGAACGGGATGCCCAGAAGTCGGTGGCCAATCAGAAAGACCTGAACCTGATGCTTTCGCGTGGGGCACGGATAGACGCCAAGCCGTCGCTTCAAATTTTCGCCGACGACGTAAAGTGCGCCCACGGCGCGACCGCCGGTCACGTCGATAGAGACACGCTGTTCTACCTGCGATCGCGCGGCGTGGATGAAGAGACCGCGAAGGCAATTCTGATACGTGGGTTCGCCGATGAGATGCTCGACGAATTTGAGCCGGCAGCACTCAGAGAATTTGTCGAGCGGACCACCGACGATCGCATAGCGACCCTGCTGGCGGAGTCGGACATTTTAGGCACGATATGAGCATCATTGGCCAGGGCACGAAACTCAGCGCCCGGGAATTAGATGTCGCTACGGTCCGTGCCGATTTTCCGATCCTGTCCCGAAAAATCAACGGTCACCCACTGGTCTATCTCGACAACGCGGCCACCACGCAGAAGCCGCGGCAGGTGATCGATGCCATCATCAACTACTACGAGCAGACGAACTCCAACGTCCACCGCGGCGTCCACACCCTCTCGGTCGAGTCCACCGAAGCCTATGAGCTCGCCAGGGCCAAAGTCGCAAAATTCATAAACGCCCCCCGGCCCGAGACGGTTATCTGGACGCGCAATACCAGCGAATCGCTGAACCTCGTGGCCGCAACCTGGGCCGATGCGAATGTCAACGAGGGCGACAACATCGTCATCACCGCGATGGAGCACCACTCGAACATCGTTCCCTGGCAGCAGCTTGCGGCCCGCAAAAAGGCCGAACTGCGGTACCTTGCTGCGGGCAAAGACGGCCTGCTCGACATGTCGAACGTCGAATCGATCATCGATTGGCGAACCAAAATTGTGTCT